>Ga0325410_1001020_pt1 | contig 30298 bp, 6 predicted proteins | sample PopdelMetagenome_16_FD_206182 | JGI IMG/M metagenome (GOLD analysis project Ga0325410, IMG submission 206182) | Populus deltoides microbial communities from Bellville, Georgia, United States - Xylem-PdIQD-R3 | ecosystem: Host-associated > Plants > Phyllosphere > Stem > Wood/Secondary xylem...
AAAGAGACTGGAAATGCAGAGAAGTATTTCATTTTTCTCCGCAGCAGTCCTGCTCGAGCTTCAAAACACAATATCCAGGCAATGCAGCAAAAGGTTCAAAACCTAGCGATCTTGTAGTAAAGAAAAGATGGAAATGCGAGAAAGAGATCTGAAGATGTATCGCATGAAGTTGAGAAAGCATATTTGAGCACACAGTAAAAGCTTGGAGTGGAGTGGCAGTCAAATGAAAATGGCACATCTTCCTATAAGTTGTTGAATGCAAGCCCCCTTATCTTTTCTTTTCTTGGCATAAACTGAGAGAAATGCGCACATTAATGAAAAAAAATGCAAGAAATATCTGTTATTTGTTGATTAAAAATATGATTATAGTTATTTTTTAAAGTATTTTTTATTTTTTTAAAATTATTTTTGATATCAATACATTAAAATAATCTAAAAATACTAAAAAATATATTAATTTAAAGTAAAAAAAAATATAAATTTTTTCAGAAATATTTTTAAAATACAAACCGAATTTACAACCGAACAGCAAGAAACACAAAAGGCAGGCTTAAAGTACATATGTGAAGGCGACCAATAGGCCTAACATTTCATGGTTCGATCAATCAAAAGTTCCGTAGTAAGCAAGTCTGGTTATGGCATCTCCTTTATAAGGTTATAACAGCTGTGTGATTCTGTTTTTTTTAAGTGTTTTTTTATAAAATTTAAATTTTATTTTATTACTTTTTGCTTTAATATATTTTTAAATAAAAAATATTTTAAAAAATAACTACTATATTCTAAAAATATAAAGCGCGGCATCAAATATTGATCTACAATCAAAAGTGCTGTACAAACATTTCCTTACCAAGATGGATTGACACGTTGCCAAGAAATGCAGAGATATAAATCTTAAATTTTATTCTATAGAAAATTATGCTAATGCAGTTACAAAACTTTAATTAGGCTACAAATCCTACCTCAATTAGAAAATAAAATAAAAATATAAAAATACAAAGAAAATAATTATAAAATATAAAACAATGCATGAAAAAAAATTAAAAAAAAAATACAAAATTCACTAGTTTAAAATGAGATTTTTTAAATCTAAAGATCTCACGGTTTATGTAGCTCTATGGGGACTATCATAGGAAAAAATAGTCTCAGAAACTCTTATAAAAATTTAAGTTTAATCCAAAGGATTAGATCAAAAGTTATGACCTTTTAAACTAGACTACATATGAATTTCCTTTTAAATCTAGATCTGTTTTATTTGTTTATAAATATATTAATTTATTACATCATCTATATAATTTATACATTACAGATTTGTATCTTATTGTAATAAATCTGGATATAACTATTCAGAATCACATCACCTGTTATTCCGCATCAACATGGATGACAAGAAAAATAAAAGGAAGACACCTACATGGACACTGCAGCGGACTGTGAAGAATGCGATGAAGACGTGCTTTTTTATTATTATTATTATTATTATTATTATTATCCGGGAGGCTGAGGTGGTTTTTTAAACCATGTTTATGCAAATATCATGGTAGTAGTCATGGCTTGTTAGAATCACAGGAGGAATGACAACTGGTGCTTTGAGCGCCAGGAGGAGAAACAACGTTGTTACAAATCTAAAAGCCTCCTCCTAGGCTAAAAAAAAACACATCAGCTGCAAGGAATAGTCCGAGAGCTCAATGCCTTAAACATGGCTATGAGATGCATCTAGCAAGAGCTACACACAAATCCAATGGCTCAAAACTGTAAAACCATGCATGCATGTAAGACAAATGGTAAAACAACAAGCAAAAATGTTTTGTTTGGGAGGATGATGCGAGACAAATCGATGAAAAACGCATTTTTAGCAAAAATACTGTGAAGTCAAACACTAATCAAGATATTATTTAATTATTTTTTATATCACACGGATTAATCAATTTGTTGTGGTGCAGCGGGCTACGTTATAATTAATTATCAAGTGGAGGAAAAAGAATTTCAATGAACGATTTCCACGCGTCTTACCATGGCAGATTGTAGTTAGACCCGGTTTCTTAAACCGACTGGGAGAAAGACTTTTCGACACGGAAGAAAATTTCCGCGAAACTTCACTCTTGTAAAATTCTCTTTCTTCTTCTTTTTCTTCCTCTTCAGGATCTGCGTGGTAAATAAATAATTATTAATACAGAGTAGATCTTCTTATATCTCCAAAATCAAAACCCTAAAGAAATCTTTCTAGATTGCTCTGTTTGGCGCTGATTGAATATTCTAGTAAGTATGCTTCATCGGAGTTTCAAGCCTGCCAAATGGTAAGTTTCTCTCCTCTTCATCTCAATTTCATATCTTGACATATTAATTGGAGTTTTGAATTGCTTATATATATATATAATTGAATTCATGTTTTTTTGTTGATTTTTTTTTATTGTTGTTGTTGAATGAAATTAGATAATTTGAATAATTTACAGTCTTCCATGGTTTAATCTTGATGCAGCAAAACATCGTTGAAGTTAGCGTCTTCGCGAATAAAGCTGTTGAAGAATAAGAGAGAAGCACAGGTGAAGCATCTCAAGAGAGAATTGGCTCAATTGCTGGACGCTGGCCAAGAACGGACTGCCAGAATCCGGGTAAGCTACCTATCAGATGATTTTTATTTTATTTTTCTTTATATATATATATATATATATTTGTGGTTTCAATTCTTTTTCTTTGTTTTTGATTTTTTTTTCTCTTTTTTCCTTCATAGGTTGAACATGTGGTTAGGGAAGAGAAGACTATGGCAGCATATGAACTTATCGAGATATATTGCGAGCTTATTGTGGCGCGTTTGCCCATCATTGAGTCGCAGAAGTATGCAATCCTTTCCCAAATCCAGAATAATTTTTATTTTTATTTTTCTTAATTCTAATCCTATGTAATGAAGGGTCCTGTGTGTTGATGCTATCATCCATCAAACTTTTTCTCCTGCTGGTTCGTAGATGAAATGCAGTCTTACATGTCTATTGACTATTTTGGGATCTTTTTTTAGAGATGGAATATGACCTCTTTTGTGGTGTGGCATATAAGGATTGTTTGATCTAGATTTCTCTTGCCCCTGCCATCATCATACGATACCTGCTCTTGATTCTTTCTTCATGGATGATACTTTTTTAATATTTTATTCATTCAGCCAGACTAAAATGTTGTACTGGTAAATCTTGTTGGCTTATTATGATGACTGCTTACGTTTGTTGATCAATTTTGTATCATTTCAGAAACTGTCCGATTGACTTGAAGGAAGCGGTCTCAAGTGTAATTTTTGCCTCTCCAAGATGTGCTGATGTACCAGAATTGATGGACGTTCGGAAGCATTTAACAGCAAAATATGGGAAAGAATTTGTATCTGCAGCAGTTGAATTACGTCCAGACTGTGGTGTTAGCCGCCTGGTAAGTTTTTTTTTTTTAATTATTATTGTGTTGATAAGTGGAACTCTGCAGTTCAGTTTTGTTGTTAAACTTTTTTGGTGTTATATTTTTAGTTGGTGGAAAAATTATCTTCCAAATCACCTGATGGCCCTACCAAAATTAAAATTTTGACTGCAATCGCTGAGGAACACAATATCAAGTGGGATCCTATGTCATTTGAAGAGAAAGACACCAAACCTCCTGAGGACATGCTGGTAAGATAAAATGTTACAAGTTATTCAACTTTTTCTTGGTAATGCCTTTTGTGGTGCAAAATGGATGCACAGAAATTCAAAATCTATTTCCTCAATATTTGCATTAACTGTAAATATGTTTGAGCAGAATGGACCCGCTACATTTGAGCAGGCTAGTAGAGTCCATGTGGAACCTACTAATGCCCAAGCCTCACCGAATAGGGTTGATCAGGGATCTCATAATTTCCATGATCCATCGCAACACTATGTAAAGCATGATGTTCCTGCAAACTCTCATGGCCCCGATTTAAGATCTTCACCTCATTCCTATCCAGATCATAGGCCTTCAGGTTTGTCAACTATTTGCCTGGCTTGTTTGTTGTTAGATGAAATATGTGTAAAGCTGTCCTTTGCCTTGTTTTTTGCTTGTTAACCCTTGTACACATGCAGGGAACCATAGTGAGGTCTTATCTGGTCCACAGAATTGGAATATGGAATTCAAGGATGCCACAGCTGCTGCACAGGCAGCTGCTGAATCTGCTGAACGAGCAAGCATGGCTGCCAGAGCTGCTGCAGAACTTTCAAGTCAAGATAGGATAACCAGGCAGCATTTAGCAGAATCACAGAAGGCTTTTTCTTTTGCATCAAGAGATGTAGGACCTCAAAACTATACTGGCTCAAAGCTGCAAGGTGAAGATGTTGACAAAGATCAAATGAGTAACGTGTACCAAAGACATCCAGGGTTACATCATGAGGAGAGAGAAGGCAATGAGCAAGATGACCTGGCTGGATTGACTAAAAGGTTTTACAATCTCAAGAGCCCTAATAAACCTAGTCAGTCAGCTTCCTCAAAGTCCAGTAATTCTTTTGTGGCTGATTCTCCATTAATTGACGATCTCCCAATGCCTGATAGGCTTTCTCAAAAGAGGTCTTCTGAATTGGGTGAATCTAGTGTAAAGCTAGAGTCTAGGGAATCTGAGGTAAGCTTTGTGAGTAAACTGGAAGATAGAATGACATCAGAGAATGTCAGTCACTTTGAGGAAGCAAGAATCAGAAAACAGTCTAGCAGTGTTTCCTCACATTCGCATTCACAAACTTTCAGTGATGATTACAATGTGTTTTCCAATACCAACCAGCAGAGAATGGGAGATGAGACTGATCAGGAGCAAAGAGATGCAAAAGGAGCAAATTCTTATGACAATGCCATGGTTTTTGATGATTTTTCTTCAGACAAGGAAATTAAGTTCGATGTGGAGGATGAACATAATGACCAAGAATATGATTTGGATTTTTCATCTGAAGGTAGAAAGTCATCTTCTCATTTGTTAGCAAATACAGATGCTTGGGGCCGTACGGAAAACATGGATGAGTTTCGAGGAAAGTCCAGTTCGCAGACACCGTTGACCTCGGCATTCTTTTCTCAAGATTTTACCGATGACCCTGTTCCTTCCAAACCACATGACTTGTTACCCATGACTTTTGATGATTCTGACAGCCTAAGTTCAGAGACGGAAGTGGATCTGGATACCTATGAGGTGGTTGGTGGTTCAAGTACTGGCATTTTTGCTCATACAAAGAGTGTTAGCACCAGAAACTCTGACCCCATTCATAATGGGAGTCCTCACTCAATAAGATTTTCACTTGCAGATGAGGAAAATTTGGGATCCAACCGTAAAACGCATTTACAGACAGCTTCACTTGATTCAGATGTCCAAGTATTCTCTAAGAAAAATCAGGGAACTGGATTTGATGTTGAAATGGATAATAAGTTTGCTTATGGTAAATTGGACACGAGTCAATCTTCTCCCATACCTCTGAAATCTTGCACAAGTTCTAATGACTTGAAGGACAACCTGCAAACTTCAGGGCATCCAGTAGTGAAAAATGTTCAAAATTATGAATTACCAATCACCACAAAGAATGCTGATCCTATTGAAGAATCCAATTTGGAAACTGGTACAGAGTTGAACTTGGGAATATTGACAGGTGGCTTTCGAAACAAGGGTTATAGGCATCCGCCATACCACAGGAATCTATCAAATAATTCCTCATCATCTGAACAAGTAATAGAGAATATTCATTCAAGGACTGGTCGGACCTCTTCTCCTGTCAAGGTTGATATTGGTTCTGGAGCTCGTAACCAGGAGACAAACAGTCAGAGACTGCACCCAAAAGTAGATGTAAAAGCAAGCTCAAGAACCCCAGCTACATATTATGATGACGATTCTGACGAGGAAGTTCCGCAACAACATTTTAGCAAGAGTCCAAAGTCATATGGCCGAAAATCAGTTATTGAAGGGAATGATAGGTCAAGCACAAAGATATCAGATAATCGTGATTCTGAGTTTTCTAAGCCGAATTCATCTAGCAAAACTCATTTAAGCACTAGGTTTTCTCGACGAACAAAGGCATCTCCTTTTGAGAAAGATTATTCTTCGAAGCCTTCAGTGCTTTCCAAGTCTCCAGTGAGTGCAGACTCTTTTGTGGAAAGAACACCATCCTCAAGTAGCTCCTACACTGCTGACACTCAATCAATCCCCCAGAGCAGAAGCTCAGGTTACCAGGGAAGTTCTGAGCAATGTAGGTCAACAGAAGAAGCAGCTTCTAAGCGAATTCAGCAGTCCAAGAGGTTCTCATATGAAGAATCATCCCCAAGGAGTTCAGATGCTATTTCTAGTCAGCAAAAACCACCATCTCAGTCAAAGGGTTCAGATTACTGGGCAAGTTCTAGGCAGTCACCTAGTTCAGCAGAACAAGCAGCTTCTAAGCAAATTTCAGAATCCAAGAGGACTTTGCGTGAGGAAACTCTTAAGTCATCAGCTCGGGAACAGCCATGTAGTTCTCCTCCTAAGCCAGTAGCAGCAGACAGTGCTCAAAGTTCAAAGACTTCCAGTACACATGGTGAGATGCCATCCAGGGAGAATTCCATTAATAAACCCAGCCATGTTCACCCAAAACTTCCTGACTATGACACCTTTGCAGCGCATCTACTGTCTCTCCGCCAGAATCACCAATAATTTATTTTAAGAAGATGAGCGGCTTTACAATTATTATGGTTTGTTATTCTTTTAGATTCTGCATCATGAAAAGGACTGGAATGAAGTTGGTTACAGGGATTACAGATTCTTTCAGTTACATACATATTCTCCTCTGCTGTTATTCTTTAGGATTTAATATATTTTTTCCCATGCTTCTCAGCACTCGTGTTGTATCATATATTTCGAGATTATTTTCAAAAAAACGAGGAAACATGCACTCGTAAGTTGCTGTAATATGAAAAATGTTGGATTTATTTCTTTAATTTGGATGGAAATATGATAAACTGTTTTGAGATTTGATTTAAGAGTCGTTGGGGTAGCTTTGTTGCTTGTGTCCAGCTGTTCATTGATGTGGCATTGCAGAATGGGTACATAATCTGCAGTCTGCCCAGTACGGATGAGAGGGAATTCCAGAATGATGAATCCTGCAATTGCAAAGCTCGATGGTCAAAGCTGTCATAGAGGTAATACCTTGGAGCCGTGACGCCAGGTACTGCTTGGTTTCCTGCTGAACGTTCATTTTTGGTAGCTCGATTCAGTTAGGCGTTGCTAACTAGTAATCATAGATTAATTACTAGCCGTATTAATTTCGTTGCCTTGGATTCTTTTACTTGCTTGACATATGTAGCGTAGGTCCTGCTTTGATACACCTTTATTTACAACTTCTTGCGTGAATGTAACCCTCTGCATTTTCGATAGTGTTCTTATCTTTGACGTTTTCCTTTGTTTTAAGATAAAGGTGCTTCACTTCTAATTCTTGTTATGGCATGGCATGTCTGGTTTGATGTAATTAACAACATGTAATGTAATGTTTCATTACATTCCTGTTCCTACGTTTGGTTGTATAGCTTTCAAAATTCATTGCACAATGAATGATTATCACTATAAGCACTCATTACCTTACAATCAGTACATGAAAGCAAAAAAGAAGCTATGTGAAGAGGTATTTTTGTTGGAACGTTGATACATTAGTATCAACTAATGGAATGCTTACAGTATAGCCATTCCCCGATAAAATAATCTTGTCAATGTCGGTATGTAATCATGCAAGACCTAATTGCAAAAGGTTGGATAATTTCAATTCTCTCTCTTTCTCGATCTCTCTCTCGTCCTCCCTAAAGAAAAGATTCTAGCTATCGGTGGTGATTTTCTCACTAAAGAACTGATAACAACCTTCTCATTTTCTATCTCTTTATTCATTTTCATTGTAAAAATACATGCATGGTTCATTATGGTTCAAGATCTAACTTTGGTTTTTGTTTGTCTTTCCAACCAGTGCTCTGGTTTTCTCTTACTTCAATAAAGGTATGACAATTACACTTGATGATTTGAAAAAACATTGATATTCTTTAACAATCATGAAAAGATAAGATATCTCGTCAATCGAGCCTTGCAGGGAGGCTTATTTCTCCATTGGTTTATAGTGACTGGACACTTTTCTATCTAGGTGAGACGCAACGAGAGTCCAAGTTTAGGACACCGTAGATAGGGATGATGAGAAAGTTCAATTCAATGTCTAAACAAAGACCAGTAATGACTTGAAAGATCATATTTCATTATTCTTGTTAGTTATTTTGCTTAATATGTTTTCCTTTATTAAGTTTTAGTTTCTATAGCCAATACGTTTTGGAAAGAGGTGTCTTTGATTTATATTTGGTTCAATAAAATTTCGGTACACCACATAAAAAAAAGTTCAGTTTTTTTTATTAACATGAATGTCCGGATCATTTTGTGTGTACCTCGACTAATCACATGGGTCCTGAAGTTAATAATTATGTAAGCTTCCAGTGATCCTAAGGTTTGTGGGACTCGAACTAATAATCTCTAGAAAACAAACCTAAGACCTAATCAGTTAAGGTACACCCTTCAGGATTAAAAATTCAGTCTTCTTACTTTCCTAGCAAATGGTATAATCTGTCAGATAATAATAATATGTTGATCTACAATTGATTTTCTTCTCTCTTTTTTTATCAATATGCTGAGCGGAGACAAGTAAATCAAGCATAATATAAAATTTTTAACATAGTTTAACAAGTAATGAAAAGAAGAGAGTAATGCCAAGAAACAAGAAAGAAAGAAAAATAATGATAAAGAAAGTTGTAAAGAAAATGATAAATAAAAGCTATAAATTGCAAAGAATGAAAGAATTGTAAAGAAAATGATAAATAAAAGCTATAAATTGCAAAGAATAAAAGAAAACAGTTAACTATAAAAAGCTTCTAAATAAATTATGTAAATGAGGTTAACTATTATTTTCAAGTGCTAGATTGCCTATATATAATGTTATAGAGATTGAATTGTACAAAAATTTCAAATTCTAATATTATACAAATTGTTTATGGTAGATAAAGATTTTACAATTTGTATGCTAATATAATTTGTATTTATTATTCATGCACACCCTTTATAACAGTTGTATATGCTTTTGTCATACTTCAATATCCATTATTTTAATTGCTAAAGACTTTTATTTTGCCTAGAACTTGATAATTGATGGTTATTGTGAATTGTGATTCCTTGATCGATAATTGATTTCAACTTTCTTTATTATCTTGCTTGAAAAACATAAAGTAAACAAGCACAACTCTTAATCAAATGATACATGGATGAACTATTTTTTATATATACAATGCCTCCTATATTCTTTTGTTTAGAATAAATAAGAAATTTTTACATGCCTTTTATGTTTAAATTGATTGACAAATCGATCGATGATTGATTTCAACTTTCCTTACTATCTTGCTTGAAAAACATAAAGTAAACAATCAGAACTCTTAATCAAATGACACATGGATAGATTATTTTTTATATGAACAATGCCTCCTATATTCTTTTTTTTTTTATAGAATAAATGAAGAAATTTTTACATGCCTTCTATGTTTAAATTGATTGACAAATCGATCATGGAAGATGTGGAAAATCAAGCATTATTTTCCCTATATATCAAATATGTTTCTCTTTCTAACATATCAGCCAACTAAGAAATTTCAAATGAATTGTTGGCTAATCTTAGAATTATAAGAACTATTGTATTGAGTCTCTAATTATTAATCAATTAATACCCAACTCTTCATCTTCTTCTACAAATTCAAAATCTTCTACAACAACTAAAAAAATTCAAAAAACCTAACCTTACTTGTTCAATAAAAATGGTACATTCCATGAGATCTTTTCAACCAAAATCATCCCTTATCACCCATTTTTAAAATCATAATGATTGTGTTCCTAATATAAATTGGGAAATCATAAGTAATGCCTTAGAAACATGAATGAGAAATGTCTTGGTCCTTACCATAAAGAAGTAGTCTTAGAAAGAAATAACCTCTTTTTATTTGACTTCCACTTCAAGATGACCATCATAATTTAAATATATAGAAAAAATTGATTCCAACGTCACCTAACATTGACTTTGCTGACTACATCTATTGGCTTAATAGAATGCAAAAATACTTTGATGAGGAATGGAAATACCAAAAGTGTAAAATCCCAATTAAAATATTATGATAATAGAAAAATGCTAGAAGTTTTACCTGATGATCAAAAGAAATGAATAATAATGTATAAATATTGAAGATTTATAAAAGGAGTTAAAAAGGGATTACAAAAGGATTAAGCAAGGAAATGGAAGATTATCAAGGATTCTTTGGTTAAGGGAGGCCAACTGTGAAGAAGAGGAGTAGGAGGGAAAGAAATGAGTAGAAAACTTATCTTCCTTGCTCTTGTCTCCTCAATTTAGTAAGTTTAAAAGGTAGGAACCTTGATTGGCTATGATTTTGAATTATTAAGGAAAATTAGCGTATTTTACATAGGAGAATGTTATATAAATTGTCTTTTCATGAATGAATGATTAAATGGATGTTTTCATGATAGAATGAGGTCGATAAGCATGAAAAAGCATTGGGTATTGCATGAAATCAAAAGGAAAAAAACTAAAACTGAAAACTAAAATGACGTCTCATGAACTGTACAAATTAATCAGTTGACCAATTAGGATTTACTAAACGATCTATTTGATCAGTTGATAGGAGGAATAATGAATTTTACTACTGTTTGAATCAATCGACCAAACCAGTTGACAGTTTGTTTGACCATTTGAGACCCTAGTAAAAGTAGTAATAACCTGCCGATTGATTGATTATGCCAATGTGAACCAATATCGTTTTAACTGATAATGAATTATTATTATTCAATTTGAAACTCATAGTTTCATAACACAATGTTTGAACATGCATTCTTTTAAGGACGATGATAAAAGGGATCCAATTTGTTTGCTTAAATAGTTAAATACATCATGTGGACTTACGTTGATGCTTAATGAATAAGAAATACATTGATTTCAAAGAAATTTGAGTTAAAACCATACATTCTTTTAAGGAAGAAAGTTGAAAACAAATTTGCTAGGACAAAAGGGTTAATTATAGATGAATCGAATTTAAATTGCACAAAATATATATTAATAATTATGAAATCCCCTTGGATATAAGATCAGAATTTGTTTAAAAAAAAACATAGAATTTTGAGATAAGGATTTTGAATTAAAAATAATTATGATGATACATGAGAAACTGTGGATGCTGCTTAACCGATAGGGACAATCAGACGACAATAGATTTCAAATAGATACTTAACACCTCAGTAGCTATTAATTCTTCTTTTAAAAGTCAATAGTTACTATTATTTTCTCAATATCAATGAGTTTCTAAAATTAGTAATGATTGACAATTATCATGTTGATGTAAGAAATTATAATAGAAAATGAAATAATTGGCATTCAAGTAAGACGTTGGATTGATTGGTATACAGTTAGGATTACTGGATTTAATAGCTTCTAAATGGGAATGTCGAGATAATTGCCATTCAAGTTAAATGCCAGATTGATTGGTATCCAGTTGGGATTACCAGAAATTGTTGCCTTCCAAATGGGAATGCCGGAATAAACAAAAATATGAGGATTGTTATGTCTATGGGTAACCAAATGAGCGTTACATAATCATTCAATACTTGAAATGAATGACCAAACAAATCAACTATGAAATGAATTAGTTGATTTATAAAACCATTTGAGTAAGATAGATCGATAGAAAAGAAGAAACTAGTGCAATATTAAATTTAATTTATTGTTGAATTATTAGGACAAAAAGAAATGTAATGGGAATGGAAATGAATTCATAAAAAAAAAAAAAGATTTGATTAAAAATGATTAAAATTAGAGTAATGCATTGTAATGTTAATTTTTGTTTCAGGTTCTTTACAAGATCATTAACAATGCACTTTTGTTATTGCCTTCTTGTTCTAGTTAATAAGAAATATATGTATGTAATTTTGTAGTTACGGATAATGTAATGTGATACTTTAAGTACTTCCTTTTGGTATGTAAACTAGAGCCTATGAACTACAATGTTTTGTTAGAAAAGAACTTGAAATTTAAAGTAGTGACTACATTTTATTTTATGTTCTTTCTTATTATTTAAATTCTCTTATTGTTTTATTAGTATACTAAATTGATTAGATTAAAATTATAGGGCGAACTGTCACCGATGTTATAGTAGGTACATTACTGTTAGATTCTCAACAAGTGTATGCATTAATTGATCTTGGTACCACACATTTGTTTGTGGCAAGATTTAGAATATTTTAAGTGTACAACCTATTAGAGTAGAGAAAAGTTTTGTTATTAGCACACAATTAGGAGAAGTTGCATGTGTGGGTTATATATATAAGGGTGTTAAGGTCACCATTAAGGGTCAAGATTTGGAAGTAGAGTTAATACCATTAAAATTACATGACTTTAACCTAATATTAAGAATGAATTGGTTGAACCTATATTAAGCTTAGGTATATTGTTTTGTAAAAACTAAAGAGCTAGTCATTACAATCTATTATCTCTTTCTTCTCCATAAGAATCCTATGACAGCATACACCATTATTTCCTTTCCCCTCACCTTTACAAATGGTAGGTTCCTGGACCTCCTCAAATGGGGAACACTATCATTTTTCAAAACTCACATTACCTCATTTTAAATAAACACTCATCCAATCATAACCCTCATAGACCCTTTCTTCATATCCTTATCCCTTATTATTTATTTCTCAAGATAATCACACCTAAACCAACCTTTAACCATAAATTGAGCAAGTCCCAATAGACTCATATCTTTTACCTTTAGTAGTGAGCTCTTGTTTCAAGAGTTCAAGCCCCATAAATTGCCTCACTTAAAACCTCAACTACCAAACACCATTAACTTTTCTAATCCTCATCTTTGATAAACATAATATCAACAATGGACTGGATCTGAGTTTAAAACACCCATCGAGTCAACACCTATCACATTTGAATTGAAATCCAATATGCATCATTTCTATAGCCTCCATCTCTATATAAAACCAAATCATCAGTCTTAGACCACAATAGCTATGCCAACAACGCAAAATACATCAACAACCCACCGACACAATCCTTAATTTCCCTCTTGTTCAATCTTTATGCCTAAAAGCCATCATCTTTTTTCACAACAACCAAAAACACCCCTAGTCCTCCTCTCTTCTAGTCATAATAGCATCTCTTAGTACAAACTAGGAGTGAGCAAACAAACCGATAAACTGAGAAAATTGGAAAAAAATAACTGAAAAAACCGAACCGAAAAAAACCGAATTAACTGATTAAAAACTCACAAAAAAATTCCGGTTCGGTTCAGTTTCGGTTTCTAAAGTCTGAAACCGATTGAACCGAACCGAATCGAACCGGTTCAACCAGCCAGCCCTTAAAAAAAAAAGTATAAATACAACATTTTCTAACCCTAAAATCACTTTTAGCCATCGGCCGCCCCTTCTCTGCATATCCCTCCCTCCCTTTAGCCTCCCTTCCCCTTCTCTACATATCCCTCTCCCTTCCCTTTACTCTTCTTTGCTTTGATTTTTCTCCCCTCCCTTTACTCTTTGTAAACCTAAAGTTACAGGCTTTATGGGGTGCATACATGATGTGGGTAAGTGCCAAGTTGTGGATTTTTTCCCTTTCATTCCCTCTTTTTTTTTCCCTATTTTGTTTCTTATCTTTTGCTGGCTTGTGTGGCTGCTGGTTTGGACAATTTATTCATACAAGTTTCAGCAAACAAATATGATATCTTTTCTTTATTATACGTAGCAGAAGCTTTGGATTTGGAGGCTCTTGTTTTAATTGTGGTCGGTCGGGGCACAGAGCATCAAAATGCCCAAACAAGAAAGATTTTTAGTTGCCTTCTTTGATGTAGGGATTAGGGATTTTTTTGGGACTGTGAACAAGTTGGAATAATTTTGGTTTGAACCGGTTTGGAAGGGAAAAAAACAGAACCGAACTAAACCGAATCGAAATTAATCGGTTTGAACCAGTTTTCGATTTGATTCGGTTCAAAAAATTAAAAAAATCAGTTTAGTTGTTTATTTTGGTTCAAAACTGGACCGAACCGGAAATGCTCAGGCCTAGTACAAACAACCTTCATATACTACCCCATTTCCACTACTAGATCATAACCCTAATTTCCCTTTTAAAACCCCTAAATTACTACCCAAGAAACACCAATATCATAACCTAGTTTTAGTTTGTTTAAAATCAAAGCCAAGACCTATAAGCCCTTAGACTTTCTCTCCACATAAATTCCACATGTGAGAATATTAGATTTTTTTTTCAATCTATCATGTTTTGTAGGTTTTGTTAGCTGGCATATGACAAACATGCATGCATCATTTCAAAAAAGTTAATAGGCCAACATGTAAACTACATAAGTGTCCTATGACCCAATTAGATTTTTTAGATCTTCTAAATTGCTTTTACCTTGAATAACGATTTTAGACACCCAAATGAATATTTTCATTACTTAAGTATTTGATTTTGTGTATGATACTTTTATATGTGAAGGCGATTAGTCGATGTTTTACAAGTCCCAAATATTTTTAGTAACAACATTCTCATAAAAAAAATTAAATAAAAATTATTAAAATTAAAATAAATAAATATTATTTATTAATGTAAATCTATTTTAACATTGTTTAATACTTTTTGCACTTAAGATATAATAATTTGGGCTGAGTAAATATCATTTAAAAAATAGTCTAATCAATAAGTCTTTTTGTTTTTAAGTACTGATGTTAGAATTTTTATGAATAGCCTAATTGACAAGTCTTTTTTTTAAGAGGATCGATGTCAGAATTTTCATGAATGATCTAATTGATAAGTTTCATTTTTAAAGGGATCAATGTTAAAATTTTCATGAAAGACAAGTCTCTTTTTTAAAAAGATCGACGTCAATTTTGTTTTTCTGTACATGGTCAAATTGATGAGTCTTCTACGTTCAAAGACTAACATTGAATTTCTCATAAATAATTAGAAATAAATTAAAATATAAATTGTAAATTATCTAAGAAAATAATTAGGATATTTAATGACAATTAAAAGATAAATTTGAGAGAAAATACGTAGTAAATATAATTTTTTATTTGAAAGGATGCAGTAAGGGTAACATTATTCTTCCCTTAAATATAACAAACTTATTACCTAAATCTCTAGGACGAGTATTTATTTTAGAATCCTTATTTTTCTTTAATTACTAGGTAGTGACTTTAATTTTACAGATATTTTTCCCATTTTATTTTGGAGAGTCCTATTTATATCCGAATACGACAACATAATGCAACACTCATCCTTATCCTTCTTTGTTTTCAAGTATCAATCCCTAGTTACATCATTTATATTTCTATCTACTCTAAAAAATGCTCAAGATGAATCTTCATCTCCATCTTTAAGTGATTCTCTTAAATCATTCATTATCTATTGGTATAATCTTATAAAGCCATTTATAATGTAACTATTGGAATTAAATTACTCTAATGAAAATATTAATATTATCCTTATGAGTGTATTTTCTACTATAATTTATGAAAAACAAAAAAAGTTACTAAGGGATAGGTTGGAGAAACTAGCACCAATGCTATTATACTCAATGGATGAGGCATAAACGAGCTTTTTTTTTTTCATGGCATGGTATTATATGGAGGACACTTTGAATTAAAGTAGCAGCTCACAAAAAGAAAGAAGTGTTAGCAACTAAAATGTTTACTAAAGTTTCAAGTACTTACTCTATAATGATGTTCAGGCAAGAGTCAGTTGTGAGCTTGGTTTAACTAAGCATGGCTACTCTTACCTTTAATCATATGTTAAGCCTCCTTTTTCTAATTTACTTCTCTTTCATTTAGTTTTGAGTAATGACTTCCTCTAACAAAAGTTTTTTTCTTTTAAAGGTACTATAACTTTAAATGAATTGCTAACATGGTTGTTTCCTATAACTATATGTGAGGTCTAAAGTCTAGAAATAGATTCTAAATAAGAGAATCAACATTGAGAAGCTCTATTCTAGTTGTCAAGGAACTCTTGATTTTATAGGACAAGGTGTGTTGGAATTTATGGCTTAAATTGAATAATGAGGTGGCTTGAATTTATTGATTGACTTAATTAAATAAAGTTAAAATGCATTACTCCAAACAAAAGAAAACCTTAATATAATTAGAATAAGATTAGGACTTTGGCTTGGAATTTATTTTCTAATTAGATAAGAACTTTTGAAAGATGATTTTGATATATATATATATATATATATATATATATATATATAGATGACACATCTGGCATGACTTTGGGGACCTCCTAAATTAAAAGGAAAATGTGAAAAAAATGAAGTCAGTACTTAGTAATTAAAGAAAACAAGAAATCCTAAAATAACTACTAGTCTAAGTAATTTTAGTAAGGAGTTAGCTATGCCTAAGAAAATACCGACATGACCCTTAGTGTATTCTTTTAAATGAAATATTACATTTACCATACTTTTTTTTCCTATAAATTTATCTTTTAATTGCCATAAAATATCCTACTAATTCTCTAAGCTTGTTTACAATCAATATTTTTATTTTTATTTTATTTTTATTCAAAGAATTCAATGTTAAACCTTAAAAATGGAAAACTAGACAAAAAAAAAATCCTTCAAAGGATAAGGCTGAGAGTGATCCTCTCCTTTTTTTTCTTGGTATGGAATTATATAGAGGACACTCTTGAATTAAAGTATCAGCTCACTAAGAAGAAGAAGTGTTAGCAACTATTGTTTTTACTAAAATTGTAAGCAATTCCTCTACAATGGTGTTCAAGCAGTAGTCAACTATAAGCATGACCATTCATACCTATAGTCATAAGTTAAGCCTTTTTTGCTAATTTACTTCTCTTTTCTTTGGTTATTAGTAATGACTTTCTCTAATAAAAGTTTCTTCTTTTCAAGATACTTTAACTTTAGATGAACTGTTAGTCTTGTTGTTTCCTATAATTGCAAGTGAAGTCTAAAGTCTAGAAGTAGATTCTAAGGGAGAAAACCAATATAAAGAAGCTCTACTCTAATTGTCAATGAAGTCGTGATTTTATAGGACAATGTGTGTTGGAATTTATAGTTTGAATTGAAACATTACTTGTGTGTGTGTGTGACACATCCGACATGACTATTGTGACCTCCTAAATTAAAAAGGAAAAGTGAGAAATTGAAGACACCACCTAGTAATTAAAAGAAACTAGGAATCTTAAAATACATATTAGTCTAATTGATTTGAGTAAAGAGTTAGTTTTGCCTAAGAAAAATACATATTAGTCTAAGTGATTCTTTCTACATATTATAAAAAATATATTGATCATTTATCTTTAAAAAGTAGTTGGTGCAGTGCATAGATTAAAAGATATTCTACCATATGATAAAGTACTAAGTAAACTAAACTAAAAAAATACAAGATTGATTCATGTAAAGAAGGATTAGTATCTCTGTCAACAACGCTAAAAATTTGACAAGTATTAAAGTCATGTAAATTTGAACACTTAAAATTAATGATTTATAGTATACAGAGTAATGGTATCATTCTACATAGGAACAAGTATTAGAACTTAATTACTTAATCAAGACAAGTTTTTTTATTTAGATTAAAGCAAACCAAATAAAGATGCAAATTTTAAATCCAAACGCACGTCAATTTTGAAAGTAACTAAAATTAGAGTTTTGTTTATGATTTAAACTAACTAAAATAATTTAGAAAGCTAAGAAAAAAAAGAAATCAATTTCAAAAAAATAAGAGGAAAATTGACAGAATGTAAAAAAAAAATAGAAAGAAAAACGTTTAGTATACGAAGTATTTTTCAAGGATAATTAAATATCAATCATTGAATTTAGATATATTTTCTAATATAATTTGTGATAATAAATAAATTAACCATGAAAAAAACAAGTACTTATCTACCTATCCTTATTTTTTAGTTAACCTAGCATCCGTGCATAAATTAACCCTAATCATATAATAACTTTTATTAAACATGAAAGATTTAGTAACATGATATAATCAAGATCAAGATATGTGCAATTGATTCATGATATTTAAACAAGCATAGGGAGTTAATGTAGTCAAGACTTATGTTTTCCAAGTAAGAAATAATCAAACAAGGATTTGAAAATTAGATACTCCTACTAATTAAGTTAATTAGTCAAGAATCCATCATAAACTAATTACTACCTATAGATTTAAAAACAAAAAACATTTGATGTGCTTAATATAGAATTTAGGTCATCAATCATTAAATTTAATCGTAGAAAAAAATTATAAGATATCCATGTATTACAATTAGATATGCTTGACTTCAGGATATCATCCCAATACTTTCATAGCAATTTAGGTCAAACACATTAACATCGTTGTTCTATGATTACCTTATATAATTACATAAATATTTAAACTTCAATAAGTTTACTTGCTACTAAATTCCACATAGTTAGTACATAATTAATTTCTAACGTTGGTAGTTCATTTACCATGGAATTAATATATCACAGCAAATTTTCCCTTACACAACCAATATTGTAGCTGGACTTTCTTGTCTTGTTTACATTGAACAAAAAAATTATCAACCACTAGCCATACGTAGACATCATCATTATTAGTAGAATTTCATTCCATTATTATAATTGCCACCAAATTCATAACATTTCAACAATCATACAACCCTTCTTTTGACATAATTACATTAAACAAAACAACTAATATGATATTCTACATTATATAATAAATGGTTCTCATATTATATCAATTACATTTTATTAAAATAATTTGAAATAAAATATACCTTTTTTTATAGTACGTCAAGATGCATATAAGTAAAAAATATAAACAGGAATACGAGGGGCATACCCCAAGAAATACAAAGAGTCTGTTATTTGGATTCAAAAGTCATGAATTAGTGTTTGAAAGCTAAAAAGGCTAAATAACATCAAACCCCAATGAAACAATATAATTAAATACAGAAATCAAACATGCCAAGTAGATCTGATCTCTGTAGATATCTAGTATTGGACTTCTATGTCTAGAAGTCGCAATCTCAACAAGTTAAAGATCTCTTCCACCACATCATGTGGTGATCGATAGTGTTAGTTGAAGACACAAGTATTCCTCTCATACCATATGAAGTAAACTACAGCAGATAGTGACAATCATGCTAGAATATGTGTGAAGTCCTTCCTCTTCCAAAACCAAAAGGAAGACCACTAAAGAAAATGGTGTCATGATATAGAAAGCCATGATAATAAAGTCATGTCTGAAATCTCGCTTTATACTGAAGCTGAGAAGAAGCCTTCAAAAAATAAATGATTATGGGTCTCCACATGTGAACCATATATGATACATACCACAGAGTTGATGATATGAAAAGCTTGTAGTCTGTCCATAGTGTATAATCGACCCAAAGAGGTAAGCCATAAGATGAAAGAGTATCGTGGGACATGTCCTAGATACCAAGGAAGATGGTGCATAGTATTCTTGGGCATGATATCTCGAAGTGCCTCCCAAGTTGAATTAATGATGAACCGCCCCATAGAATGACCTATCCAGACATAATGACCTGGGAGCTAAACTGGGATGGAATCTAATGCAATCCTAGATTTGCTGGGGTTTTTGATTACCTGATGGAAAGGCCCAACCACCATCCTCAATAATGTCTGCAACCTTTGTATCCTAAGACAATCTAGTAGATGATAGAGTTCTGAAGGGAAAAAGGTCACAAAAACGTTATCCATCTGAAAACCAATAATCCAGCCATAAAGAAGATAGAGAGTCATAACCAATGCAAGGGACAAACAGACCCCTTCACCAATCTTGACTCTGAAGAATCTTCCATCATGACCAAGAAGATACTGAAGGTAGCTTAACATGCCAAAATGATCTACCTTTGAGTAGTATTGAATGTACCCAAGCTAACCAAACAGAGGATTTGTCTAAAAAAAACCTCTAAACATGCTTGATAATGGTTGCTCTATTTCAATTTTTGACCCTTTTAATTCTATGTCCACCTTCCTGTAAAGGATAGCAAACCAAAGCCCAAACCACCTTTGACCCTAAAGAGGAAATAAATGAACCCTTCTATAAGAAAGCAGCTAACAAGCCCTCAATCTTCCTGATAATAGAACATGGAAGGATAAACATAATAGACCAATATACCTGGATGGAAAAGAGAACGGATTTGATCAGTTGTAAATGACCAGCATATGTAAAAGATGTTAAGGTCCACAATCTAATCTTCCGCTCAACCAAAGCCATACAGTCACTATGGTCACCAATACCCTCGGTTATACTGTATTCCAACAGTCATTGAAATTTTATTATTATAATTTTTAATCCAACTTTTGTATTGTACCATTATCCTTTAGTCATGAAGGCCATCTTCCATTTCACCGCTTGAATTTATCAGTTTATCCATCATTCCATGCATTCTTCCTAGCTAATATAAACTTTGTCTCCATCCTTCGTGAGGATCAGGTTTTCATTAATTCAATTTTATCGATCCAACATTTAGTACCATTAACACAATTACACTACTATAATTTTATATTAAATGTTGAATGTTATATAATGTCTCATTAATAATCTAATAGTTATTATGTGTAGTATATTCCACTCTTGTATTGTACACAACCCTAGAAGTATAAATACAAAGGATGGTTGCAACCATTAGCCATCATTGAAATTCACATACAATCAATCTCTTAACTTAACTTGGTATCAAAGCAAAAAAAAAAATTGCAAACTTATTCTTCTTTAGGAACTACAATCATCCTTTGTATTTATACATTTAGGGTTGTGTACAATATAAGAGTGGAATATACTACACATGATGTATAACTATTCCTATATAAAGTATTTAATATATAAGGAATCTAATCTAGTCTCTTTACATAATAAATGTGAGCTTTGTATAGGTACATTTTGTTTTGGATATGCGTTTTTATTATGGTTTATTGTGAATTATGGTTATGGTTTATTGATTGGTTGTTGTTGTTGTTGTTGTTGTTGTTGTTGTGTATTTATACGATAATTGTAGGCTTGAAAATTATAACAACAAACCAAAAAAATTATAAAAAGCCAACGGTTTCATCGACAGAAAGGCAAATTTTTTGGAATATCTGTTGGCAATTTAACTGGAATCTTCACACTCATTCTAAAACTTTTGATAACACCATAGATAATGTTTTGGGATTTCTGATAAAATAGACGGAAAAGGTTATGCGGCAAATAAGTTGTCGATGAAAAATAGACGGCAAAATCTAATTTTTTGATGGGACTATTTTGACGCCTATTCCATTACCATTTTCAATTTATAAGGGAAATGTTGAGAGAATAAAAATCTTCGACGAGACACTTTTTGATGACAAGTTTTTATTATCGATTCCATCAGCAAGTAAAATATTATGTTAATATTTTTTATTTTTCTAGTGGTAATAATCTGATCAGAAATGTAGTTCAATATGGAGCTAGCATGCATTTTTATGTACATTGAAGTATTAAAAAAAACATCAATTGCATCCAAGAAGAGAGTAAATATTGCTATGATGGATAGTGGTAATGAAGATTTTTGTACGAAGAATTTGCAAGGAACAAGAAAATGTGGGTGAAGAAGAGTAGAGTTGCATGCTTCTAAAAAACAAGCCCTAACTAGAAGATGACTTGTCCCAATTTAAGACGATTTGTTGGAACTTATGGCTTAAAATGAATAATAAGGTGGCTTGAATTGATTGGTTAATTTAATTAAGTAAAGAGATTGCTCCAGTAGGCTTTGCTGAACCATTTTATAATTCAAATCCTTTTTATTTTGTATTCTTATTATTATTATTATTATTATTTAATTTGCTTGAGTTTTGCACAGCATAGTGTTGACACCCTGAAAGTTTAGAACAGAGTGGAGCATCTTCAATAACATCTTCTCTCAAGGGTTCCAAGAATTTGTAGGCCAATGACCTTAAACCCTCAATTAAACCCTAGCTAGCTACATCACCTTACCAGCTTCATCAACATCATTTTCATCACCACCAAGCTTTTCATATTATTAATTGCTCAACATGCAAATATATGAAGAAATGTTTTCATAAAATATCTCTAGTTTCATGTTTTAAAAGCAAAAGTATGTTGCTTCAATCCTTCATTTTTCCTTAAGAGTACTTGTGACATTACACACTTGGACATGGATATGAATATAACTTGGACTCTTTAATTACATGAAAAAGAAGAAGAAGAAAAAACAGCCTAATCAGATATGAATATGCTTGGATTCCGAGTCTGAGCAACATAAAGCAAAATAAACGGACTCCTAGAGCAGGCATTTTTTTTCCGCCTAGCGAAGGACAAAGTTTACAGAATCAGTGAAGAACGGCCTGCTGAATCTCTCTCTCACGTTCATTATCTTTGAGCTCGTGTATCGTTTACATCATATGCTCCTTGATCAGACATCTCTTCTCGAATTTAGATAGGAAAAACCACAGAAACGTAAGAGGAGCACATAATTCAATATTTGCAACTGGTCCTGGAGAATGGACCCAAATCCTACGGTAAGAGAACTTGTTCACATGAAATGGGGCATTTTCTTAACGTCAGCAACAGAGAGAGATAGAGTCAACTTGCTCCTTAAGTCAAAAGGGGGAACCTTAAATGAGTTGATGAAGTTATAAGCTTAGTTGAGACCTTTTCCCATTTTAGCAGAGTTATATATAGCGCAAGTTTGAGTGACTTAGTTGGTAAGGACGCATGCAAGTGAGCTTGTGGCTGCACTTTCGTAAACTGTGATGAGCCATGAAAAAGAAACGCAAAAGCAAGGAAATAAATTAAAGTTGGACTGGACTCACTTTGAACTTGGTGTTGCTTTTATGCTCTTAAAGAATGAGCATCAGGTTCTTATCTGCATATATAATTATGTAGTTCTTGGAGGTTTGATGCTTAAAGGGGCCGTAAATTATTGCTTTGAGATAAAGCCTGTCTTCCATAGTAAATTATGTCATAGGGATTCCTAGAATCTTATGCATGTCTGAGTTTTGTTTTCCTTCAATATGGTTGTCTGATTTGGGTTATTTTCTTTTTTTTTGGAAAATCAATTTGGGTTATTTTCTACTTTGGTAGAATCCAAACCTGTAGTGGCGGTCCTTGATTAAGACATGGATTTCTCACTTAATCTTAGCAACCACTACTACTATATACTACGCATTCCTTGGACCACCTCATAAAAGCAGGCGTTGCAACAATCACACGAACACCCACACACACGCACACACCCCCAAGTGATACAGATTTTGGTTGCAGGTGCCCGATTAAAGGGAGGGAAAAATTCTTAAGCTTCATAGATTTCAAGAACAAAATTAAGGAAGCCAGAGAGTATTTCTCAGCTTCAATACATGCCTGTGCTTCTGGGAAAGGTCCTTGGATCAATGTCAGCCTAAAGATTATTGTTAACTCAAAACTGAAACCAAGAGAAAGTGTTTGAGGAGAAGCCAGGGTCATAGGAAGTCAAGATCCACGTTGTCTTTGTAATTACAACTTTCTGTCAATATCCACCACCTAGAAAGATGAACAACAAAATTCTCAACATGACTGAAACGTCAAGCCAACCATTTTCATATGCAAAGAAATCAAATGAAGCAGCGAGTTAAATTTGCGTACTGTATTCCCTCGGTGTTCTGCATTTAAAGCACTCCATCCTGCTAGCATAATTATGGACTCCACATCCCAATCTGTCCAATAGATTATTATTAATCAAAGAAAAGCAGTAGGGTACCATGAAATTATAGCAATAATTTGTCGCCAACAAACATTGAGTGCTAATTGCGTGCTATTACTTCTCCCAGTTATAATTAATTCCTTTTAGAAAAGTAAAACCATGCAATAGTGACTGTGCCGCTTCAAACAGTCATTTCTGTTTTCAGTGGAAAACAAAACAACCCTTGTTTCGAAAACAATTGTCTGTGCGAAATGCAGGAAAATCACAATAATCTTTTCAAGAACATATGATACCAGCGGAATGTAATGTTATTTGTGTTCTAGACCAGAATCAGATTCACAATGTGAACTCACCTGGTGCAAATCCAATCACCAGTTTTCCATCCAGGAGGGTCACTTCCATCAGATCCATAAGTGTTGCTTCCATACCCACCTGTAGCATGATCATTTCTTAATGCACCACAATTGTAGCAGCTTGAACGGCTAGCATAGTTGTGAGCTTGACAGTTCATGGCGGAACAATACCAGTCCCCAGCCAAAACCTTTGTTGCATTGCATATGTAGGTTGCCGGATCAGGGCCGCCGTACTTAGGGTACCCGCAACGTTGGCACATTTCCCTTTTCTTGAAATTCTGGTGCTGGCATGCGCTGCACATCCAATCTCCTCCAGCTGTCCAGCTCATTTTATCTCCTACAGGACAAAACACAAGTTACAGTCAGACATGCATTACAGCGCGAAATAAAAATTATAAAACATTATAGTACAAACAATTATGTACGACACAAACAACCATTAATGATGAAAAATCCATTCGCGAAACAAATTAACAACCATTTACAATGCAACTTAATTATTAGTTGTGGTGAAGAAAACTACTTTACGATGTCACTTCTTTTTACGACGATGAGGGGATAATTCACACAATACCACTTAATTTATGAATTATTACTACAATTGAACGACCAAGTCTACTTGATTTCATGCGTTTCATGAATAATGACCTCATGGACCTAAAATGTTGTTCCAACAATATATGAAACATTACACGCTTACCCATCCCTTTGTGTGTTCATCGGTCCTCGAAGCCTAAGACTGAATGAGCATGCATGCTGACAATCAGACCTTGATCATCAGTTTCCTCGACTTATACTTGTTTCTAGCTGATACTAATCAAGGGCATTGAAATCTGATGGTAAACATGCTATATAGAATTGCAGTTCTCAGGTCATAATATACTACTAAGCTCCTTCCGCTAAGCTAGCTAGGAACAGATCAGCTATATATGAACACGCGTTTTGATTTACGGGACTCTAGCTTCTTTTCTACAACATTTGATCCTATGACATGCATCATATACAGCAAGAATGCCAGACCATAGGGCTCAACCCAGATTGCAGCTGCACAGAAATATATATATATATATATACACACACACACACACACATAACACGTTGGGAAGTGGTACAAGCGGTTGCTTAAACGTTTATAAAAATGGGAAGCAGGAAAAAAAAGAAGAAGCTAACCTTATGTGAACTGAAGGCTTGAGCCTTGAAGAGCAATTAGCTGAAGAGCGGCAAGGTTAATACAATAGTTGTGCGAGAGTATCAATATAGCTGGTGATTTTGGTGCATGGGTTGGGAGGCATTATATACTTGTTCTTCCCTGACAGCACGAGTGGGGCCATTGATGGTATTTTCTCCCCTTATCATTATTTTCCTTTTCTTCAGATAGTATTCCAAAAGGGGATGAGAGGTTTAGAGATAAGCCTGCTCTTACCTAGCTATGCCTATTCAATTATTCTTCAGCTATTATTCCTTCTCCACATATCCACTTCTCTACTATATATGCATGGCATTATGAGGGGAAGATGTTATTTGAAAGGCTGATGTAACGCCATGGCCTGGCTTAAAGAGGCGGGTTGTTGTTGACATGGCTAATAAATCTTAAGCTTCATTGCTCCCATGGTACTAATTCCTCAAGCTCGAAGTTTTGACCAGCCCCACTTGATTCTCATTTTGGCTAAATCCTATTAATATTCTCCCTCCATTACTATAAAAAAAGAGATTAAAACCAAGAATATTATAATTAGTTATGTGCATAGATATATCATTATAGAATGTGGATGCATGCACCGCGGATCACACGCTAGCTAGCTAGAACTGATCATAAATGATCCAAGTTGCAAAGAAACCTTTACTCGAGTAGGTTTTATGTAGTCCAGGCACACTTGGTTGAGTAAAAAGGATGAACATAAATGTGAGATTTTGCATCAGGAATCGGTTCCTGACAATGCACATCTAATGCCAAATTCTTCTCTTCCTTGTATTTTGATTCCTTCTCTGCAATAATGCAAAAGCAACAGGGAAGATTCATATCTAATGCCAACCTTTGTCTATCCGCGCGTCCATTAACTTAGCGTATATACATGTCTAGATTCAACACTACACGACTACTACTGAGCATCGGTGCTACTGGCATCCATGATTGAGAGCTTGCAAGCTTGACACGTGTCTATCTATACACATGATGTGCTCATTTGCTTCTCTTTTTCTTAAAAAAAAAAAAATTACTACATTAATAAATCTTTTAAGAGATCACTCTTAATATTTACTTGGTATATTTCTTTTAAAAATTAATAAATTTTCTTAGACATTTATTATAAAATCTGAACTGTAAAAAAAAATAAAGATAAAAAAAAACAAATATCTTTAATTACCAAGTCAATCCCTCTATGCTTTGAAAAGGGAATGTTCCAAACAATTTATTTTTTTTTTTTTTTTTGGCTAGCATTTTGATTGCGGCGGACCGACGCTGGAGAGAGCGGGCAGCTGAGTTGGATGGGTCGGATAGTGTACAGAAATTAGTAGTATATCAGATCATGCTCCACTACAGGTTGAATTAATTTTTTTAAAAAAATAAAAAATATATATTAAAAGTGCAGTAATTGTTTTTATAGTATTATTAAACTGATTAAGTGGATCAATTTTGTAAACTGCTGACTTAGTTATTTGTATAACTTGATTTTTCAATTAAATCGTGTGAAAGACAACTCGATTTAAATCGATCGATTTCATAAGTTTAAATGCAACTTTGATAGTCATAAAAACATGACTTAACTTTTAAAAAAACTATAAAAAAACAATATTTTTTAAAATATAGAGACAATGACAGATTAAATCGATCTTGGTCCCCTACGACCCGAGTTATGGACTCTATTAAGGTTAATTAATAATCTTTTATTATAAATTATTTTTATTTAATTATATGATAAAAATATATGTTCAGAAAATTAAGCATGCACTTATTTGAGATAATATATATCTCTATAAAAAACAAATAAAAATCACTCATGCATTTTATTTCCTAACAATTTAATTAAAAAATCATAATAAAAAAATTAAAGGAACAAAAAAAAGCTCCAGCAAAACCAAAAAACAAATATAGAGAAATACTGTAGCAAATCAGAACATGTTTAATATGGATATTGAGATGAAGATTTTATTGCCAAAATAATAAATACACACAGCTACTTGTTATGCTTTGAGCACTTTATTATTATTATTATTATTATTATTATTATTATACGACTTCCAGACTAGTAATATATATATATAGATGCATGAAGAACGATCGATTAGGATGCCCCCCAAAGTTGAGGTTTCTTAATTTAATTAAGCAGATATGGCAAACGTATGCTGCAATGGCAAGCAGACATAGAGACTCCAATATTTGATGCTTGCTTGTTGACCTAGCTAGGGTTCGATAAGTAGGAATCCTAATCACCATTTTCTACCAGACATTGTGAATATTCCACTCATGAAATAAAATAAAATAAATAAAACCTTATACAACGCCCCCACACTTTATTCCCTAGAATGCTTTTAGAAATGGAAATGGGTCCTGTCGCTTCAATAATACTTTGAGAATCCACTTTCATAGATATATATATATATATATATATACATATATATATATATATATATATAGACTAGATTATTGACCATGGTATGCTCGGGTTATATCATTTTTTTTCATTGTATTAAAATAAAATATTTAAGTATTATCAACGTATTTTCTAGTACAAAAACATTTTAAATCATATAGGGTTGATTTAATATGACTTGATCAACTTTACGAATCCAAATAAACATGAATAACAAATAAAAACATAGTTTAATTTGAAAGAATATTAAGACGTCAAGTTCGCAACTCAGGTCATGAGATTGAAACATCCCAATAGAAAGTAAATCGAATCAAATTATGAATCTTGAACTAACCAGCCAAATTATCAACTAAATATTGAATTATGAAATTTTAAAAAGTTTAAAAAAAACAAAAAAAACAACCAAAGTCAACTTGAACTAACCAGCCAAATTCGTGATACATGTCATTAGACTAGAATAACCTCATACAAAGTAAATTGAAATAAATTATGAAGCTTAATTTCTAATCCACCCAATGTTGAAAGATAAAATTGAAAAATAAAATAAAACAAGGAACCAAAATAATAACCCAAGTCAACCGGATTAACCCGCCATGTCCACGACTTGGGTAATGTGATCCATGTTATTAGACTATAATAACCTCATAGAAAGTAAATTGAAATAAATTATGAAACCTAATTTATAATCCACCCAATGTTGAAGGATAAAATTAAAAAAAAATAAAACAAGGAACCAAAACAATAACCCAAGTCAACCGGATTAACCCGCCATGTCCACACTTAGGTCATGAAACTGAAATAACCATATAAAAATCAAACAAAATAATTATGAAACATAATTCTCAATCAACCGTTAAAGGATGAAATAGAAAAAAAAAACCAATTAAAAAAAAACCTCAACTTAGTTAGGTTAACCCATTAAACTCCTGACTCTGGTTATAATGATAGGATCACCCAATAAAAAATAAAATTAAAATAAATTATAAAACTTCATCACCATTTAAGACACAAATGAACACATTCAAGATCATAGATAACATGAAACAATAAAATTTGTTTTGTGTATACACACACACTTTTGAAATAGTTATTCTTTTGAAATAGTAATAGTTCATTGTCAGTTAGAATAATCGACTGATTCACATTAGCACAACTAATTAGTCAACTAGATTCTACTTAATTAATTTCGTTGGTGTCCCAAACGATTAACTAGTTTGATCGATTGAATTTGACAAAAGTCAATTTCACTACTCCTCTAGCAGTTGGTCTTCCCGATTATTTGATAATTCTAAATATTTTACTGGTTTATACAGCACATCAGATGTCAATTTAGTTTTGTTTTTTATTAATTCTTCACTAAATCATTTATTTCATCGTATAACATAATTTGACATCAATTTCATGTCAATTTAGATAAAAATTTCTAAATTATTCATAATAATTTGGCTAAAATATTCATTCAGAAGGGAGCATAAATTTTCTTTATTTTTCCACAATTCATTCATTATCAAAAACTCAACTTTTCATAATATACACAATTCTTTCTAAGCTTCAAAACATACCAAAGCTAAAATTAATCATGATAAAAATGATCGATACCTTCTAATCATAAAAAATCACAAAACAAATGACGAGAAATCCAAACTTTTTTCATTTCTTTTTCTCTTTATCTACCTAACTTCTAGCACCTTTAAATCTAAGCTTATAACCCTTCCCAAAACTTGAAATCTTTTTTTTATTTACCCTTTAAAACTTCTTTAAATATTTAAATTTTCCTCTCTTAAGTGTTTTAATTTAAAATAAAAAACAAAAGAAATCATGAAAATTTTATTTCCTTTCTTCCCTCACTAGGAGGAAGCTCTTGGCTTCCAAGAAAGCTATTGTCCTCTCTCAATGATTTTTTTACAACTTCTCTTGCCTTGAAGTTCTAATCCATAAAAATTCATTTTATATAATTTAATATATATATATATATATTATTTATTTTATTCCATTATATTTTCAGGTAAATTTTTCAATATTTTATAACATAATAATACTTTTAACTAGGGTTTTACACTAGTAAACCAATTGCTAAAAAGATAAAAATAAAAATAAAATAATAAAATAAAAAACAAATCATTCTTCTCGTAAAAAATGATATGTGAGGAGGGGAACAATGATCTTCCCTCATCAATTAGTTCTTGCTAATTACATGAGAGAAATCAAGGATCCTTTTTTATGTTGAAAATTCTCTTTTTAATGTCTTTAAATTAACTTGTTAAATTCCTATTAAAATATTATGATATTAGAAAAATACTAAAAGTCTAATATGTAAACTAAGAAGGAATACTCGGTAAAACAAAAAAAAAATATATAGTTAAACTAAAGAGCAAGAGCATAATTGTAATTAAGAGAATAAAGACAATATAAATAGAAAAAGTTAGCCGACCATTTGTGGGAGATAAAGAGAGAAATATTGAATCAACTTTATGGGAAATTCTTGCTAAAAACACATCAAAGAGAGATCAATAAAAGGATCAAAGAGGGATTAGAAAAGAATTAAGTAAGGAAATTGAAGATTTTCAAGGGTTGTTTTGTTAAGGGAAGATGATTTTGAAGAAGAATAGGAGAAGGGAAA
>Ga0325410_1001026_pt1 | contig 30218 bp, 22 predicted proteins | sample PopdelMetagenome_16_FD_206182 | JGI IMG/M metagenome (GOLD analysis project Ga0325410, IMG submission 206182) | Populus deltoides microbial communities from Bellville, Georgia, United States - Xylem-PdIQD-R3 | ecosystem: Host-associated > Plants > Phyllosphere > Stem > Wood/Secondary xylem...
AAAAAAATATTATTTTAATAAATTTTCAAATAAAAAACAATTTTAAAAACAATCATACATTCAAAAACCTCCTAAAATAACTTCATATATGTCATTTTCATTGAAAAACAGCAAAAGTAAAATTATCATCTAAAAGTTATAAAAGGAGTAAGAGAGGCGCCGGCGAGAGAAAATCAAAAACCAAAGGCAGAGAGAGATCACATGCACACGGGCTATGTTAAACTTTGGCTCCAACTCCATTTCAAAACCCACGTGTACCTAAGAAGCCTGTCTACCCGCAACCGGTGGAACCAGTCAAATTATCCGCGTATGAAAAGGAGGACCCCAATTGCGGTCCAGCTGCAATTAATGCCATACGCCGTCCCGAGACCACAACTTCCGTACACAGCCTAACCGGCAGATGCCGGTCACCTCAACAATGGGAAACCTCAATAATGTAAGCTGGTAGACACAAGAAGAAGTTGAAAGTCCATTCACACTTTCAAGTTGTTTCACGCTCTCAAAATCATTTTTTTATTTTTGGTGATGAATGAAATGAAGCAGAATCATAATATCAGTATTGTGCGCATAAATTCTGTGGAGAAGAGAGAAGAGAAGAAAGAGTTAACAAGAACAGCATTAAAGACAGAGAATTTCAATATGGCAAATTCTACATTCATTACACCACCACCAACAAGTGATACCGATCACATGCCTAATGTATTTTCTCTATCAACACTACCACCACCACCACCACCAACAAGTAGCATCTTTGACATGATACCATGTGATATTAGTACTGGTGGTGATCAAAAGGCGGGGTCTTTAGGATTTATGGACTTGCTTGATATCAACCAAGATTTTGGCGCTTCTGCTTCTTTATTTGAATGGTTTAATCAGAATCCGGTTGTGGGGTCTCCGCAGCAGCAACTGTCTTTTGTCCCTTCACCGGCATCAACTGTACCGGAAACATCGGAGGTGTTGAATAACCCAGCAACTCCGAATTCATCAGCTTCTATCTCTTCCTCTTCGAATGAAGCCGGAGAGGATGCTTTCCAACAAGTTAAAGCTGGAGATCAAGAGGAAGAGCAGGATCAAGATAAGAACAAGAAACAGTAATTTTTTTCCTTTTCTTTTCTTTTTGCACTATAATATAATATTGGTATTGTTTTTGTCTCCTTTTGTCTCGTTTGTTACCGTGAGTTTCTGGTTTTATTGGAACATGAAAGTAAAGAGCGATGAGTGATCTACTGAAAGGAAAATGAATTAAAAAGACGGGTTTTTCTTTACGTTTACTGTTTTGTGGAATTTGATGCGGGGCTTTGTGGTTTGTTGTGATTCTTTTCTTTTTTTCGTTTTCTTTTCATTTACTTTCTTTCTTTGGCTTTTTTTTTTCCCTCTGAAAGCTCTGAGAGTGTAATAATGTGTTCTGGGTTTAGGTTAAAACCAAAAAAGAGGAGCCAAAAAAGGCTAAGAGAGCCGAGATTTGCTTTCATGACAAAGAGTGAAGTTGATCACCTAGATGATGGGTACAGGTGGAGGAAGTACGGCCAGAAAGCTGTGAAAAACAGTCCCTATCCAAGGTATCATTAAAATCCCTTCTTGCTCTTCTGATATGATGATACACAAAATCTTGTAACTTAGGTAGCAAGAAGTAATAAATATGCATAACCTTTTGTTGGGTGATGATGATGATGATAATATTGCTTTTCTTGCAGGAGTTATTATCGTTGCACTAGTGCAGGCTGTGGTGTGAAGAAGAGAGTGGAGAGGTCATCAGATGATCCATCTATTGTTGTTACAACATATGAAGGACAACACATACATCCAAGCCCAATAATTAGAGGAAGTATTGGAATCTTTGCTGATTCTAGTGGTTTTGGTGCTGCAACGTCGTCTTTTGTATTCCCGCAACCTCTGTACCAGCAAAAACATGCTTCCATGTATAGCTCATCACCTTCTTTAAACTTTACTTCAAGTACTACTCGTTTTAGTCCTTCCTTTTCTCTTCAAGAGAGAAGGTTGGGGAGCCCAACTTCTTTGCTTAGAGACCATGGCCTTCTTCAGGATATTGTGCCCTCTCAGATGATCAGAAAGGAGGCTAAAGAGGAGTAGATGGGTTTTGTATTGGATATCGGTATGTAATTGAATTCTAACTTACTTATGGAGTTTTGTATTTATTTTTAGAAGATCCCACTGCACCGTTTACATGATATAGAACCTTAATTGATAATGGAAAATGATTAGCCTTGTAGCTTATATATATGGAGGGGACTAGTTGATCTCTTAGATTAATTTCTTCTTTTGCTGTATTCTTTGTATCCAGAGATTATAACAGTACGGAGATGTTGGGTTTTGTATCATTGTTGTTCTCTTTAGATATTCAATTTCTTTATATTCTTCCAGCACTTGCTAATTCTTCGTATTCTTCTTCTTCTTCTTCTTCTTTTCTTTTCTTTGGTTTGGTTGGTGCATATGCATTGATATTAGCAAAGGCTATATAGAAAATATATGTTGTCAGCAAATTTAGGGTTAGGGTTTTCACATTTAGCAAATCTATTTGGTTAATTTGAGCTCTTTTTCACCAAATTTGTATATTAAATCCTAGACTTTTCCCGGGAATGAGAAATCTAGGATGAACTTGGGGACTTGATACATGTATGCGTAGCTCAATAAGGCTAATTAAAGATGCACTATTTGTGAAAATTATGGATAAATATTTTATCGCATTGTCTTGTAACATGCATGGAGTGCAAAGTGTAGCAACAACTTGATACCACTAATCGTGATGAATTATGGCCATTTCTTCCTCTTTAAGTTATATATACACAGATGGAAAACTCGAGGCATCGAATGATGATGTGAACATAATATATTGGCTAGGGGATGGACTGTGTGGTTTCTTGATAAACATTGCTGAAGATATCTTGGCTTTCATATTAATATTGCTTTTGGAGTTGTGAAGTCTAGTCCATAATGCACTGTCTTTGCTAGGATTGTGGAGTTCATTTTACATGCCATGCTACAATTACTACTAGCGGCTAGCGCGCGGCCATCTTTTGTATCTAATTAATCCGTGGGTGTAGGAGAAACAGTACTGTATGAAAGGCCAACTTCAACTTTTACACCATCTCTTAGCTTTATTTAACATCCAATGCTTTCAGAAATCACAAAGGAAACACGCTTGCTTAGCATGCATATGTAGTAAAATAACACGTACTCACATCCTAATTTATCTGTGCAGATATATAAACATGAATTATCAAACATGCGAGTAAGCACCAGAAAAAAAAAAAAACACTTTTATTTGTGAGAATAAATACGTACAGGACCTACAGGCACAGCTCAATGTATGTATCCCTTATTAATACGTTGTTCAAGAAGCAAGAATTTGCTTATATATTAAGCATGGTTTCAGTTGCTTATATATATAGTGGAGAGAAGATTCAAATCTCGTGCTTTAGAAATTGGGATTATTTCTTGAAATTAAGTAGCTGGGCGCGCGTATATTGTTGACAACTTGTAAAAGTAAGGATAAGGTGACGTGGAATAAATTTTATTTGTCTAAAATGTCTTGTCAATATCCTTAATTATTTCCTAACTAAACCCTTGCTTTATCTGTTGAAGATTTTCATAAGCAACACCTTCAATTTCTTTCACACATATCTTAATCTACTTTTTTTCAGAAAAATATTTCTCAATCTTTTTAATGTCATGATTTACAGTAGCTGGAAATGTTGCATCCATTCACATCATACTACAAATCTCCATGACTACGGATGCATGTTTCAGGTTCCATCGTGTGTGTGTGATCTGTAAAGCGGTAGCATATAGCAAAGGCCATGACGGCATGCTGGGAGGAACTGGGTGCATTGACCCGGTCAAGTGATTAGATCACGGGTTAGATGAGTTGATTTGGATCAATCCAAAAAAAACTGGAGAGCTAAGGTGACTGGGCTAGAGCACTGGAAATCGGGCTATTGATGCTCTTTGGATTCTCTTCTTCTTCTTCTTCTGGTCAATGTTATCGCTTTCCTTCTCCACTTTATCATGGTCTGATTCATCTGACTGCTCATGCAAGCTTTGCCCTTCCTCAATCACTCCATTAAATGAAGTCCTCTTCCTGCACATTGAGAAGGATTTTAACGAAGTTTGCAAAACATTTAAGAAAGATGATTGGACTTTTAATAATGCTTTTGAATGCAAACAACACAGTTCTATTTGAAATCAGGCTATAGAAACAGAGGTGACGGCAGAAGAAAAGACAGAAATTGATGCAGAAATCGGGTTAGAGAAACATACCTGAGGGCTGAGGTGACTGGGCTAGAGAAATTGATATAGAAATCGGGCTAGAGAAATCGATTGCAGCGAGTGAAAGAAGGATTATCACAGAAATTGAGGTGCTGGGCTGAAATTGAAATTGATGACAGAAATGAGAAAATGGCCAAGAATAAAGAAAATAGAGAGTAAAAGAATGAGATTCAAACCTTTTTTTTGCAGAGATCAATGATCAGACGTTCGCTGCTCCTCTACTTCTCAGTTGAGTTTCAAAGACAAAAACTAACATTAATTAGGTTTATTGTTTCGTTTTTCTTCTATCTTCAACGTTTTGGCATTTTAGATGAAAAAAATGACATTGTTTAATAACATTGAAAATAAAAAAAATTTGATCGGGTCTTACTCGGGTTTGACCGGTGGACCGTGTCCGGTGAGTCGACCGGGTTTTTTCAAGCCAATTCCCAAACGAGTTTTTGCCTCAATCCAGACCGGTTCCAGGTCTGGATTGGCCCGATTCTGAGTCAACCTACTGGGCCGGTCCGGGTTTTAAAACTCTAAGTGGGTGTCACCTAGAAATTGTGTAAAACCCTTGCTAGCTATCAATTCTTAGGAAAACTTTCGGAAGCATGATAGGGTACGAGTATAGGAAGATGACAAATAAATAAAATAACGATGGAACAGTGAACATGATAAAGATTCTCATAATTTTTTCCACCATGATTAAGCAGTGAATATTCTTTAAATTAATGACAGGATGAAGTGTGTTTGCCTTTAAGCATCGTTAGAAAGTGGAAGAAAGGGAAAATCGCACCCATCGTGATTGTTCTCAGAAAAGAGGAGTGGAAAGTAAGAACTGTCCTTTGTGATTAAAGCCCCAAGCTTTCTAGGCAGCCACTAATTATAAGCTTCATTAATGAAATATGATCACCTGAAAAATCAACCGCGCAACACACACACACACACGCGTGTGTGTGTGTGTGTGTGTGGTGGTTATAAGGTGTTTTTGGGTCATTAGTTAAAACGTATCCAATATCGCCAGTGGAATTTCAACTATAAATCTTATGTAAAAATCTTGAAAGAAGGGGATAGAAAATAATTAAAAGAGATTCATACTCTATACATTATCAGTAAAAAAAAAATAGATTTACATAATCTAATCATCGGGTTTCCATATTCATTTTACAACTGTTATTTATTGTTCAACAAAAAAACTAAATAATATATATATATATATAGGGTTAGATTTGATAATATTTATATTATATTAATTAGCCATTAAATAAAATAACTACCTATAAAAAACTCATCCATTCATGTTGATGGATCTAGAAAGGAAGCCTAGTTTGTTATTGATTGGAGCCCGGTACTCAAGAAATGGATTATTTTGAGAGGCCCGATTACTAAACCCTAGTTCATTAGACAAGTGCCGATCTTGGAAATTCCTCTCCGACAGAAATCAGGGCTTTTTGAGTGTCCAGTCCAACTGACCTTGTTGCATGCAAAGGGTCCTGATGATCTTTGTTCTGCTTCTAAAAGACGACGAAGGGCGTCGCCCTTAGCGGACAGGCCCAAGTGATATTTGAAAACAGGGCGAAGGGGGAAAATAGTTGCTCGGAAGAATCACCAACAAATGTAACACAAACACACAATTAAAAAAAAAAAAAAAAGAGGAAAGGAAAGGAAATCATGAAAGGAAATTTCAAACAATTACGAGTGAAGTGGGATTAAAATTTAGAAATTGCCATTTTGCTTAATAATAAATATATACTTAATGAAAATGGGTTTCTCCAAGGAGGTTGATCTTGCCATTTTGCTTAGAATGGTGGTTCTATACATAATTTTTTTTTCTTGGTTAATATCAAGACCACAAAGAAGATAAAACTTATTATTGCAGCTATTGTATCCGCACCACCCAATTAAACAACACAAATAATGGAAATTCCCTCAACTACACCTGCGCCCTGTTTTTTTCTGGGTATTCACTGTACAGATTAGATAGGATCAATTGCCTGAATTCATTGTTCCTCTCAGTAACACTAAGAGATCCTTTTCTTTTCTTTTCTTTTCTTTTGTTCCCAGTTTTGATGCCAAAAATTAAAAAAAAAAAAGAAGATGCTTGGGCTTTCAGACAGTAAGTCAGAGATTTAAACAAGCATCTGCATATGATGAGTTCATGAATGGAACAATTCAGCCCCTCAACAGAAACAAAACCCACAACTCAAGCTTCAGTTGATTCTAACAAACTACTGGGCCCCTTCCACTCAGCATACTAAGGAAATTTTCAAATCTGATTGAAGCATTCGGTAAAAAAAATTGAAGCACATGGGTTAGGTTAGTTCATGCTCACCATGTCCTGTGCACTTGACCGCTTCCAAGTCCTGACAAATTCGTCCAGTAACCACTAACCACCCAAAACGTGAAATTGCTCCGTCTCTCCTTTTTCACAGCAGCAGCTTCTATATAAGTGAAGCTATTAACCCCAACACCACTTCACATACATCCATACAAACTAGTGCAACATGGCTATGGGCTTAGCCATTTGTTTTATGATGCTTATTAAGCTTGTAATTGTGTTGGCAAAGACACCAACCACCTTGAACACAACATGTGTTGGTGATATTGGTGTCTTACTGCAGTTTGGTGTTTACCAAGAATCCTGCCCAGAGGCAGAACCTATTATACTATCTTGGGTTCAAAGTGCAATCTCCGAGGAACCAAGAATGGCAGCTTCCCTGCTTCGTCTTCACTTCCATGATTGCTTTGTTAATGCAAGTCAAGTTCAATTTCAGAATTATACATATTGCTTCTCTTTATCACAGCTTCTATTGTAATTGCAATGATCATGATGCACATTATGTGTTTTGCAGGGATGTGATGCTTCAGTGCTGCTAGATGATGCTGAGAACTTTGTGGGTGAAAAAACTGCACCACCCAACTTGAATTCACTAAGAGGGTTTGAAGTGATTGATGCCATTAAATCTGATCTGGAATCTGTTTGTCCTGAAACAGTTTCTTGTGCTGATATTCTCGCAATCGTTGCCAGAGATTCTGTTCTTCTAGTATATCTTCGCCCACTCTTCATGTTATAAGAAAATCTTACTACTATCTTTTAATGCTTTGAGCTGATCTCACTTCTACTTAATTTGCAGTCTGGTGGACCAGGCTGGGAAGTCCAGATGGGGAGGAGGGACAGCTTGACTGCTAGCAAGGCAGCAGCGACTAACAACATCCCTGCTCCAAATTCTAGTGTAGCAACTCTAGTGGCTAATTTTCAGAAAGTCGGACTCACACAAAATGATATGGTCGCCCTCTCAGGTAAAATTCTTGTATCCCAATGCATGAAAGGACACTTCTGCCTACTGAACGAAAATGACAGTCTAATTGTAATTTGGCAGGTGCGCACACAATGGGAAAAGCGAGGTGCTCAACTTTTAGCTCTCGGTTCCAGAGCCCTAGTAACTCCGGTGGCCCTGATGTTAATATGGACTTCGTTCAGTCGCTGCAGCAACTATGCTCAGAAACTGCTGACAGCACCACGACAGTAGCACATCTTGACCTGGTGACCCCAGCTACATTTGACAACCAATACTACGTTAATCTTCTTTCAGGAGAGGGATTGCTTCCATCAGACCAGGTTCTTGTGGTTCAAGATGATCGCACACGTGAGATTGTAGAATCTTATGCGGAGGACCCGTTATTGTTCTTTGAGGACTTCAAGAATTCCATGATCAAAATGGGAGCCTTAGGGCCACTTACTGGTGACAGTGGCGAAATACGTGTGAATTGTAGGGCTGTCAATTAATCTTTAGCTTCTTGAACTGAGGATCATATGTAAGCAAGATGACAAATTGCATGCGAATAATGTAGCTCAGATTAGAAGCTTTATCTATAAAATATAAATATAACATGTATCAATTTGTCAAAAACATGTGATTCAACTACAATACCCCAAAATTAAAGTTTTATTAGCACTATAAACTATAAACGAAAAGAAAACGGTGATTTGATGTGTTTCACTGTTTATCTTCTTACATTAGCTTGTTCACTATTTATAGCTAATATTTATAGTTTAACGAAAATCACAAATTAAAAATACTGTAAATAGCTTGTTCACTATTTACTTTTTAAAATGGTCATTGCACTTAATTTCTTTTTAATTTCATCATTTCAAATTCTGTTTCCATGATTTTATATCTTAATATATATTTCTATTATATTTCCTATCAAGTGTGTCGTAGAATATTTGAACGTTAAACTAAAGATCTATTTCACAAAATACAATTTAAATTTGTTGTAAAAAAAATTAAAAAAATAGATATCAAAATTGATACTGATAAAAAAACATGATTGCTTTTGCAAAAAGTACAGAAAAAAAATACATTTTAGTTTATGAAGTTTTGAATTATACATGTATAGTTTCTATTATTTTAGATTTTTATATCATAGTTAAAATTTTTTTTTGTCATAATTTAGTTTTTAAATCTTGAAAAATAAGAGATAAAGTCGTGTTAAAAAAAATAAAGAGAGAAAGAGTGGCCGATGAATCATGTTTTGGCTATTAAAATAATCAAACTTGATGTTAATGTGTTTATTTTTTAAAAATAAATTTAATAGGGTTAGTTTCTCTCTCTAAACATATTAGAAATTAAAGTAAAAAAGACTCATTAATTTGTTTTTTATTTAGTTTGATTATGAATTTTTAAACTAATTTAAGGATGTCTTATGCTTCAATACATATTTATTAAGATTTTTAGGATATTTATTTTAAAACTAAAATAAGTTTAGAAATAAATTTATAGAGCCCAAATACTCGAATGTAGAAACGAGCAACATGCAACTCGTCTCTTTAAAAAAATACATAAAAAAGTCAGGCTAGTTGACGTCGCCTTCAAGACCCGTTCATGTCTAGGCTTTTCTTTGTAGGTCAAAATTCGGCAGTGGTCTTAACAGAAGTGAGCATGAAAGCAATTGCGTCAAAAAGTAGATAAATAGAGAAGAAGAAGCTGGACTGAAGTGACAGTTTATTTCACCGGAATGTTAAAGGAAAATTTACCGAAGCCACGGAGCTTGAAATCTTGGGCCGACCCCTGGACCACCAAATGCAGGACCACCTCTGGGAGGGAAAAAAAAAAACAAAAAGGCAAGAGAAAAGAGCCCCACCATTTATTTTGTGAATTTCATTCAAAACGCAAACAAGAAAATATACAAGTAATCCAGAGTGAAAGATGATCTCAGCTGAAAAACCTTGAATCTCCTCCAGGCCTCGGCCTCTTAGGATCCGCAAACCGGACAGTTAATGGTTGCTCACAACCGTGAACAGCTCAAAGAAAATGAAAGAACATATAGGAAGCACAAAATATTATATTCAGAAAACATAAGATTATAAAATATTTTCTTAAAAATATTTTGAGATATTAAAACTTGCAAGGAACAGCTGATTTTTTTTTTAAAAAAAAACAAAACTTAATTAATTACACAGAATGGAGTATTAGGATAAACTCGTGACCATTAAATAGATTTTTTAATAATAAATTAAAAAAAACTAATTCAATTCAAAATTTTAAATTATTGAATAAAGTCACAGAAATAATTTTATATTAAGTATGCGACGCTAACAAACTTAGTTCGTTTTCCATCCCCATCTTATACAACGCAACACAGTTTGCGTATGCTAGCACTCGACTCCAGCCTGGTGTGCACCGTCGCGGAATGAACCAAAAGCATCCTGTCTCTACTGACTTCGATCAGCGACAAATGCTTGGTTGGGTGATTGTATCTAGCTACGACTCTGCGACAAATGCTTGGTTGGGTGATTGTATCTACGACTCGGCTTCGTGATGGTAGCGAAATCTGGGCTACTACATGTGAAGTGATGTGCGTGCTGGTTCGAGTAAAAAATTTGCAGCTCAATGCTACTGGAAAAACTTCCCTTAGGCTTAGGCTTGCTTTGGAGAACAAATCTGAAATGTTTCTTCCAGCTCCAACCAGAAACAAATTCACAAAATCTCCAATAGAAAACAAAAGAAAGTCATTTACCAAGTCAACAGACGAAAGGAAGAAGTGCATAAAGTCCAAATAGATCACTCACAAGCTGTTTCATCAAAATTAAGCAATAACTCAGAAGGTCAAACAATAGCCAGGCAAGGCTCTGATGAATACTTGTGGTCATGAAAATGTACACCATAACATAGTGAAGGAAGCAAGACTGATACACAACTGTTCGGTGGTCTCGTAACATGTGACAATGAGACCACCACACCACATATTTTAATTGAAGAAGAGAGGCAAGCTGCCAAGTGCACATTGCTGCCTAATATAAATAGCCAATGGCACTGTTGTGGCAGAATATATGGTCTTGAGAGAGAAAAGGAAGGCACGGAAGAAACACCTGAGGAGACAGCTTGAGCTGCTTGCTTTCATTCTCTGATTTCTAGCTAGCTCGTTCACCGTTCTCTGATTTCTAGCAGTTAATTGATGAATGAAGAAACGACGGCTCTTGAAACGGGAATGGTGGTGTTCGGTTATTGTTATTGAGGTGTCATTGTTTGCAGAGAGAGATTTTGCAGTTTTATCTAATTAATTAATTAATTAATTAAAATATAAATCAAAACAAAAGAAGGGTGTGAGTTTTTTTATAAAGAGATCAAGGACGTGTTTAATGATGGAGTTTAAATTAATTTTCATAAAAATGTACAGTATCTCTTATATAAAAATCATAAGAAAGTATTAATTTGGTATTTCTTTTAGATAAAAAGTATTTTGAAATAATATTTTAGCCGCCGTATCGAACAAAATCATAAAATGTGAAATTCAAGTGCAGCGAATGCTCAATGACCTAATTAAGAGGCAGGCATGGAAAACTAAAGCAGCACCTCTAATTATAGATCAAAGACGATCAGTAAAATTGGAGAAATTCAATCTGACTAGAGGTCACCGTTGCCAATTCACTACTCCATGCCAATAAATCTCAAGATTATCATAACAACGCCTCCTGCCCAAGGATCCAGGAGAACAAGAATCTCAATGAAGAAATTAACATAGCAGAAGTACAAGAGATTATTATTTCTTTGAACTTGAACTTTTAATTCTCAGCATTACCCAAAACAGATCATGACAGAGCAGAAAGAACGGAAGGCTCTGACTGGTAATCAAGAGATGATACAACAAAGCATTTTTTGAAAATCATTCGTTGCAGTTTTTCATGGGTTCCTAACCAGGATCTTCCGTTCATTTATCCCATGTTAATACTCCGCTTACTATCAACTGGGAAGGAGTGCTTCGATATCACCCTAAGATGATCAAATGGTAAGAGAGTTGAGCGAGAAAATCAGCGAGAATCCATCTCAATCGGATCTTTCAATTTCCAAGCACGAAGTTTCTTGCCGATCTCTGAAAGGACACCGAAGCATCAGCAGCAGCCTTTCTAATCTGATCGTTGTTGTTCATTGTTGTCCTTTCTAGTCACCGCTTCAGCCACTGTGTAGATGTATGGCTCTTTCAGAACCCCCCCCAACCAATTTTTCCGCAGTTTCAAACTTTCAATCTCCGAGATCATCTGGTAATTTGATGGTTTCTACTGGGCACTAATACCAACTAATAGGCGGTCTTGGAGATTGAAATTGCATATGATTGCTAATTACATGTGGTTTTTGTAAATGCATAATGCAAGTACAACTAATATATTTCAAATCTAAAAAACAAAACAATGCAATGATTTCTTGAGATATTATGAAATTATAAAAACAATAAAAAAGACTTATTACTTTCTATAAAATAATTAAATCAGATAATTTTTTTAAAAAATATTATATTAATTAAAAATACAATAAAAAACAAAACAAATAAAAAAAAAGGTTCGGTGCTATTCGGTTGGGAAGGCCATGCCGGTGCGCTTGGCTTAAAAGACAAAAACACAGGTCCGCATGACACTCTCTTACTTTTTAAATAGACACGAGACGTCGTTTATCCAATCGTGTTTTTTTACTAAGCGGATAACATGCATTCATTGTTGTCTTTTTTAGTTATCTTCGGTGATACAAATAATAATTAAGGTTCGCGTGTTTGACCTGAAAACTCAATTTTTATTTTTTTTAATTTATAAACACTTTTAAAATAATACATGGCTTCAAACCATCCTCTAATCACTGTAAAAAAAAAAATCTCTTTAAATACAAAACTTGTTTTACTTTTCTCATCGTGTTTAAAAAAAAACACCGCCTTTATTTAATTTCAATCTCTAAAATAAATCCATTAATATAAAAATCAATTTTTTCATGGTTAAAATATGACCAATCAAGCCTTTTTTTTTTGTTGATTCTTTGTTTTCTCTCTCAATATTTAAAAATTGAAACATAATAAAAATAAAAGTTTTGAATGAAAATATAAAATCTTAAAATATCACAAAATTAATGCATCAAAGTGAAACCATGTGTTTTAAATAATGCAGTTATAAAAAGGATTTGTTTTGTTGGTTGGTGTTAGTTTTGATAGTTGTTTGTCGTTTTAATTTTTTTAACATTGTTTTGTAAAATGATCATTGATCCAGTACGTACCAAAATGTTTTGTGACACTTCACACACTTAAAAACATGTGAATCCAAACAAATTTTAAAAAATAAAACATGACAGCATAGCCTGCGAGGACCAAATTAAAAAAGAAGAGAAGTTTAACGAAGAAAGCAAAATAGCTAAAACTTTTTGGGGCCAAGAAAGTAAAAAGGTGTGGATATAGTGAAAAAGAAAAGCCCGGTATGCAGATTGATGCCCACGGAGTAAATAAATCAATAAATAAAACAAAAGGAAGGCCATTACACAGCATAAATTCCGAGTGCTTTAGCACAGTTAATTTTAATTGGTGTTTGAATGTATGGTAGGAGATATTTTTAAAAATATTTTTTATTAAAATAATATATAATTTTTTAAAAAAATTATTTTTAATGCTAGCATAATAAAATAATATATATATATATTTATTTTTTTTCAAATTTTACCTAAAATATAATACCAACTAGAAGCTGCTCCTTCACAGTTATCATTGCAAATCCTTTATATTGCAATTATAATTATATTATAAATATTGATATTGTTCTTAAAACTCTATATTCTTCCATTATCCACTCTCACTTTCCTCTAAAATCTTTTTTTTTCTTTTTTCTTTGGTTTTTAGAACTATTTGTAATATAGCAGTGGTTTTTTTATAAATTTTTTTTAAAAAAATTTATATTTTTTTATTTTTTAAAATTTATTTTTAACATATAGAATAAATTAAAATAATTTGAAAATATAAAAATTTAATTTTAAATAAAATATTGTTGTTTTTATAAAGTTACTTTTGAACCGGACTTCCAATTATGTTAAGGTCAAGTTTTACACAATTAAACTAGACGCACTGCTTCTCATTCTAGACGGAGTAGTACTAAAAAGGCGAAACCATTTTCTCATTTCTCTTGGCCTCCTTCCCTCTCTCAAGTCTCAACACTCCGAGCTCCCTCGTATTCCCAGAAAAATAAAAAACCCGCTTGACTCAATTTCATCACTCTAACCCAGGTATACTTATTCTTCACATTATATTGAAAACCCATCTGTTGTTTTTTCATTTCAAAGGAGACGATGTTGTTAGGGTTTAGTTAAGCTCATTTTTGTATCGGCTTTTATTTATTTTACTCTTCTTTTCTTTGCATGCTTATTTTAGGGTTTCTAGGGGACTCTGAGATTTTGACCGAGGGAATTGTTTTTAGGGTTTATGGGCTGTACTGTACAGTACTAATCAGTGTGTTTATTTTTTTTATTTTTAAATAGTGAAAATGGATATTGATTCTAAGCTAAACAAATTGGATATCAAGTCTGGGGATGAAGCCTCATCATCAACACAAGTGCAAGTGGATTCTAAGGTATATTATATTATATTGGCTTCCAAAACACTTCTCTTCCTTTCCTCTATTTTTTCCTTTTTTTGATGTCTAAGTTTGTATTACCATGTACATATTCAAGGAAAGATAGTCATTTCTTCTTTGTTTTTATGATGCTGCTGTGTAGTGAAAATCTGTTAGCAGAACCTGGATTTTATTTTTCCCATTTCCCCAGCTGTGCATAACCTGAATTGAAAATCTGTTTTTGTTTCTGGTATTTTTCTTGGATTTTTTTGGCAGTGTTGTGAGAAAAGACAAAACAAGTTTAGTTTTTTTGTTTATTGAAGAATTGTTTGTGATATTGATTTCTCAATGTTTGATTTTGATGTGAAGGGAACTGCTGAAGACAAGGATGAATTAGCGGACTCAATGAATAACTTGAATGTGGAAGCATCCTCATCTGGGCAGGTGGGACCTACATTCAGAAGAAAACCGGTTATCATCATTGTTGTTGGAATGGCAGGTAATTCAGCAAGTTTTTTTCGAACAAGTGTTATATTTGTTATTTCATTTTGAAAATCCCTGCTGCCTGCTCTTTTTTCAACTCATCCGCAAATGGGAGTATATTCATAAAATGGGCTTGAAGATTGAAAGCAGTTACTGTATGTGGACAGGTAGTGGAAAAACAACTTTTCTTCATAGGTTGGTTTGCCACACACAAGCTTCAAGGATTCGTGGTTATGTGCTCAACCTTGACCCTGCTGTGATGACTCTCCCCTATGGTGCAAATATTGATATAAGGGACACTGTTAAGTACAAGGAAGTGATGAAGCAGTTTAATCTTGGACCTAATGGTGGAATCCTGACTTCTCTTAACTTGTTTGCAACAAAGTTTGATGAGGTAAAATCTACCTGCAGCTTTTTTTCCTCGGACGGGCTTATTCTTCTCCCCTATCACAAAGTACCTGTGATTTTGTTTTTACTATTTCACTAAACCTTGCAACTATTGACTTCAATGTGAATTTCGGTTGAATATTGAGTGGTCAGGTGCATCATTTTCATCCTGATAGACAGCAGTCTATGTGTTAGCTAGTGGATAGCATTTTGGGCAGGGGTATTGGACCAGCACAGCCTGTCTTGCAATGTTTTTTTCCCTGCATGTGGATTTTTTCACCAAGAGTTTCATACTGTTCTCTTATTTCCAATATATCCTCACCTTTGTATTTCACATTTTCAGGTCATTCAAGTCATTGAGAAGCGAGCAGATCAGCTTGATTATGTTCTTGTGGATACACCTGGTCAAATTGAGATTTTCACTTGGTCTGCTTCTGGAGCTATCATTACCGAAGCTTTTGCTTCAACCTTTCCAACCGTGGTTGCTTATGTAGTTGACACACCTCGTTCCTCAAGCCCAGTAACTTTCATGAGCAATATGCTTTACGCTTGCAGCATCCTCTATAAGACGCGGTTGCCTCTTGTGTTGGTATTCAACAAAACTGATGTGGCTCAACACCAATTTGCTATAGAGGTATAACTTTTTTTCTTCTTATTTTGATGCATCATGGCTGATGTTATTCTTATTTGGAAAAGAAGTATTTTAAAACTATTGGAGAGAGTTGGAGGCCTAGCCAGGCTGCAGCAGTGCTCATATGATTTTGGGTTTAAGCCTTGGAATCCATAACATGTTCATAAATTTATCAATCAAGTAGCTGAAATAATACTTGCAGGAAAGATTTTTATCGTGCCTATATTTTCAAGTTCAGTTATGATTGAAGCTCAGTAACTATGTAGAACCAATATCAGAATTAAGGATTGGCGGGGACAGTGTATTCAAGGGATCTGAAACATGACTAAACAAGAAGTGTATTGAAAGCTTCAAGGTTTTCAACCAAACCCCTAGCTTTTAAGGGACTGTTGTTTGACAATAGAATGCTATGCTTGCAATTTTCCATACCATTGCTTTCCTAAGTCATTCTCTTGATTTTTTTAATTTTTTTTTATCAGTGCTCTCTATTTATGAGCACTACTATTGATTTTTCTTACATAATGTCAGGTTACGATCTTTGCTTTTTATTTTTAATATATCCTTGTTCTGAGAGTTATAACTTGCCCAGTGGATGGAAGATTTTGAAGCCTTTCAAGGAGCAATGAGGTCAGATGATTCATACATGTCTACTTTTTCTCAAAGCCTCTCCCTAGTGCTAGATGAATTCTATAAAAATTTGAGATCAGTTGGGGTCTCTGCTGTTTCTGGAGCTGGAATGGATGCCTTCTTCAAGGCCATTGAAGCCAGTGCTGAGGAGTATATGGAAACTTACAAGTATTTCCTTTTAGCCCTTAACTCCATAAGTATAGTTATGATAAATTATTTTCTGTCAACTACCAATATGCTGCTATCGCGTTTCATTTGTCTAACCAATGGATCTTGATGATCTCAGGGCTGATCTTGATAAGAGACGGGTAGAGAAGCAACGTTTGGAGGAAGAGCAGCAAAAACAGAACATGGAAAAGCTGAGGAAGGACATGGAAAATTCAGGGGGACAATCTGTTGTTTTGAGCACTGGTTTAAAGGATAAAGCCCGTCAGAATAACATGGTCGATGAGGAAGATGAGGAGGACATTGAAGATGATGATTCTGAGGTGTTTACTGAAGAAGATGTTATAGATGAGGATGAGGATGAAGATGAAGAGGTGGCCAGGTTCTCTTTCTAGTTCTATGGTTTTGATACCACAATGGTAAGACTTTGTATAGGACTTCTAGGTCTCACATTCTCCACGGGTATTCTTCCCTAAAATTGACTTCCCATATGCGCATGTGTTTTGAATCAGGCATTTGCATTGTTGACCGCAAACTTGTTTATAACAGGCTTAAGAAATGGTGATCAGTTTTGTCTGATTTTTCTGTTTGTCCTTTTGTTCTCATTAATCTTCATATGCAGGAGATGGGTTTTTGCCATACAGGAGTTAGTAATTCTGTAGCATTTCAACTTGCTACGCTTTTCATATAACGTGAAGTGCATGAATACATTGCTTGTGCAGATGTCTTGGATTTATAGGAACCTACACGGACTGCCCACCAAGATATCTGTTTGCGCTATTGTTGCTAAAGATTTTGCTCGAAAGCTTAATGATACGAGCCCTTTATGAACGAATTGGCCGTGGAATACATTAGATTTTGCTCGCTAGCTTAATGGTACAAGTCTATGTAATCTGGCTGCAAAAGAAATTCATGAATTCCTCTTCTCTTGTCTGATGGTTCACGTGAAGAATTTGCACTAGATTTGTAATTATAATGTCCTATCAACTACAACACAGTTCCTTTGAATCTATGAAGCCGAGCTGCGTTTTTCTAAATAAAGAACTCCTTGAATTATTTCCCTCGCCAAGGTAGTTCTGATCTTATTTACTAAAAATCCTTTGTGCAAGTAAGCATATTTGTGTTCATGAGATCCACATTTTACCACTTACTTCATTTTGTATGGAAATTAAATGAGATTTTTTTTAAAAAAAAATATTTTTCTTTCTCCCCTCTCTATCTCTTCTTTCTTGGAATATGATCGAGACAAGCTTTTCACACTAATTTCCATATAAAATATTAAGTCATAAAGTGTGGATCTGATTGATATTTCAAATGATTGTTCTTTCTTAAAAACCGGACATGTCTGTTCGGAAGATAATTTTGTTTGTATAATCATTATTCTTCTTTTTCATTTGCAAAAAATTAAAAAATGTTTAGACGAAAAAAATAATAATTAAAAAGATAGGAATTTGTTAACATGCGAACTTGAAGAGAAAAAGGAACGAGGAAAGTTATTGAAAGGAACAATGAACCAATACCGTGCCTTATAATTTCACGATCATTGATTTTGGGAAAATTCATTTTGAAACTGTACTTGAATTTGCATCGTTGACCGGTCCAAAGAGAAAAGAAAGTAATTTTTTATTTACAAAATATTAAATTAAATAGTTTTCTACAAAATAAGATATACATAGTGATTTCTTCATCGGCATGCTATAATATTGCATACTTAGTGGCTAATTTAGTATTTGTTTTATTATTTTAATTTTAGAAATTAAATTCACGCTATAAATTAATGCCTTTCATTTTATATTATGATTCAGATGACATAAATTCGATCTAATATATAAGATCATAGCTATTGTATATATTTTTATTGAGTGATTCTTTAACAAAATTCTTTCTCCATCTTATATAATTTTGATGGACGAACACGCCAGAAAAGAAAAGAAGAAGCCTTGGATTTTTCTTAATTCGGGTACTGAAACTGAAGTAACATGCCAAGAAGAGAAAACATAACCTAAGGTATGACTCCTGCTTCATGAGTTAGTTACATTGTAGTCCTTCCGGATGCAGCAATGGCTAGCTACACCTCATCCTACTGATGCCAGGTATGGAAATTTTCATTTCTATCTGAAAGGCAACGTGAGAAAAAGAAAAAAAAAGAGGCTGATAAAAAACCGCGCATGTTTTGGTTGTTAGATTCATAACTCGCTGCAGAACTTTTTGTTTTTAGGGGTTCCATATGGGCTAGCAAGAAGTATAATCGATGAAAAAAAACCCCAGAGCACAAAATGATAAGAACACGAGAGAAGTCTAACAGCCGTTTATGTCAATGTCTAAAATTAAAAACAACAATTGCCAAGATCCACCGACGGAGGAGATAATGAAAGGGATATATTATTCATAAGGACTCTTCAAAACTCTTATTGCCACGACAGTGTGTGAGAGAATGAAGCTATGCATCCTCTTCATTTTGGAGGTGGGAAGAAAATTTCCTCATTCATTCTCTTGGAGCGGAAAAGCTGCTCATCATCAGGAGATACTTTGAGAGACGCCTCTAGCACTTGAGGAGATAGAGCCTTCCACACAGAAGTCCTTCCAGCCAAATGAGTGAATATAGGACTGCAATTATCATAGAAACATAATTATGCTCTCTCTTCTTCTTTTTTAATCAATTATGTCAGTGTTAAAATACAGTATTCATCTATCAGGAGGCAAATATGCAATTAGCTTTAGGTGACAGTGCATGGAATTGAAGAGTATTGAGTAAAACTTACTTGGGAGTGGTGATGATGGAGAACCATGACATCCCATCTGGATCACAAATCTTTGAAACAACAAAGAACCTAGGAACAATGAACAAATGACCTGCCTTGACTGTTGTTTCCAAGACCCTGCGGCCATCGACCCCGACAACTTGAACACGGCCACTACCACTGACAATGTATGTCACTTGTAAAGCAGAGTCACAAGAAAAACCAGGAGAGCACATGGCTTTTCCATCCAGTCTAACAAGATCAGCACCAAGCCCAACTTCAGCAACCAAAGGAAGGTTCTTGGTATTCAAAAGAACAACCTTTCCACCATCCTTAATATCAACATCTAGTGGAGCTTCCTCACAGTTGTATACAAAGCCCTCACGGCTTTCCTTTTTGGGTTCAGGCATCTTAAAGGATCCATCAAGCTTGACAATGCCTTTGGCTGTCTGGTTTCCAACTAGGGTCTTCACAGCCTTATCATCCACATCCCATGCTCGGCTCACGAACTCAGAAGAGAAGCCAGTGAAAATGCCATTGGAGCCAGTCAAAAAGAAATCGGTGAATTCACCAGTTTTGTGGGCTGTAGAGGTGTCACCCAGGAAGAGAACTACAAGTTCAGTGTCCTCTTTGTTATACCACCATGTAACGACACCGAAAGGAAGAGCAATAGCATCACCCTTCTTAAGGGCAACAACATTCTCTTCTTTCTCAGGAAGAACAATACCAGCTACCCCATTCCCTACAAAATGCAAAACGAAAACAGGGTCATACCAAGCAGTAAAATTCTCCTCTTTTATTCTTTTTATTGAATCATTACCCCATTATCCTTTAAACAAGAAAAAAGTTGTTTTCTTTTCAGCGTTTATAAAAATCAATAGATCTTCCAAAACTTTGCACAAATCTTGCACCAAAACCAGTACTAATATAAACCATATTCACTATAACTTCTTTTTTTTAAATCCTCATCCATTATATGCTCACTACGTATTGATTTGTGGATTAAATAGGCATCATATCAGACAGAAACCCAAAACCAATTTCAATCAATCTTTTAAAAAAATGAAGAGAGTAATTAATTAATACCTTGAAGAACATAGGCAACCTTGGCAGAATCAGAGTAACGAGGAAGAGCAAAACCATTCTTTTCAAGGGCCAGCTTGGCTGCACCTATGTTCCCTTCTTTTAGCATGGCAAGCTCAGCTGGGCTCCACGCATAATAAGATCCACCATCTCCTCCATACACCTTCTTGCACAATTTTGGTGACAGATCAACCTCCATTCTTTCTAAGCAAGATCTAAACTCTCTCCCTTACGGTAATTGATATATTGTTGGATATGAAGGTTAAAAGACTGAGCAGAGTGTATGGTATTTATAGAGATGATGTACTAAACAGATAGGTATAATCCTGGCGTGATAACGACGGATAGAATCACGCTTAGCAGTTTGTTTTAGGTGTTGTGAGATCATGAATATCAAACTATCCGGTAGCCCACCTTAAATTTCGCACAAAAATCGTATCCTTCTATTCTTCAAATGCTTTCTCTTCCTGTAAAGTACTTATTTTTCGCGTTACAGTTCAAAACCCATCGTTTTTTTTAGAAAAAAATTTGTGGCCTTGAATTGAAACGTAAAGTGTTTTCAATATCCCTCTTCTCTTAATATTTCTTTCTTTTCATTTGCCATTGAAAATCTCAGATTCTTTTGTCCATGTTATTTTTATTTCATTTCAATAAAATAACCCCAACTACCCGTGCTCTTTTGTCATTTCATCTAGAAATTAGAATCATTGCGCAAGTAATTAAAGTGGGCCTGAAGATTGAACATTGATGTGTTTGGAAAGGGAGTGGCAACTAACTTTTCCTTTATAGGTTGGCTTTAATGATGTTCAAGTGGATGTGGATACATGAGGGAGAAAATACCAGGTAAAAATATTTTTATTATTTTTAATGGATAATGAGTTTTATTTTCAATTTTTTTGTAATTAATAGAATATCACTTATTACTTTCTAATCACCATAATTTTTTTTTATTTCATTAAATTTCATGGGGCAAAAAAATAATTAATAAGATACTAATAATTATATTACTCTTAATTTTAACATTATAAATTTTCTCGCAGTGTTGTAATCTACGAATACTTACAAGGGAAACATCAAGGAGAGTGGGAGACAGTGTGGTGGAGGATCGATTATTGAATGCTGATAGTTCTAGTTCATCTGCTGTTGATGCTACAAATAGTTCTCAAGAAACTTCAAAAATTACTGGTGTCGAAGAAACTAACACAGTACGAGGATTCCGGTGCTGAGGCAAAATTAGAAAGTTTGTCCTTTCTTGCCGCAGTTGATGTCGCAGTCAACTTTGTTTACAGATTCGCTATCTTTTCCAGTTTGGCTTTTAATAAAAAAGGGTATCCATTTTTATTTGGTATACTCTACTATTTTCAAACACAAATTGCTGAGCATTTTTAATTTATTTACACCCTTCTTCCTCTTCCCTTTTATCATATTTCCATATATGTGCATGGTGATCAAAGTCTTCCCCTACCAGTGAATAATACAAGGATGATGAACACTCTGGAATAATTAATGTTTATATTTAGAAGGATTAAGCTAATCATTAAAATTATGAAATGTTTTGGACAGGATATGGCAAACTGTGAGTATGCTTCAATACTCAAGTTTATGTGGGATCGATCACCACATAAATAATCTCTACGCTAGTATACTTCAATATAATGAAATCTGTACTTCTGATTTGTTATCATTGCATTTTTTTTAGTTTTCACCATGTCTTATTTAGAGAGAGAAAAATTTTTTTAGATTATATATATATATATATATATATATATATATATATATATATATATATATATATATATATCCTAAAAATTATGAAACAACATCTTCCAGGTTCTTAAAAAGGAAAACATCTAATAAGTAGCCGTCGCTATATAATTAAACACTTGAAACAATTTGATAAAATTTCATTTTCATTATATTAAAGAAGTAATATGTAGTGAAAGTAATAATAATAATAATAATAACAATAACACTCCACATCAGATCTATTTTGCTCTTCGTTCCTTTTGTTTTGTTGACAGCAAATACTAAGGCTCCATTTGTTTGCAGGAAAGTTGTTTCCTTTTGAAAAGTAAATTCTGGGAAAAGTGAATTCCTGGAAAGTATTTTTCGATATTTGACAGTGTTATGGAAAATGAACTGGAAAACACTTTCAAGTGTTTGTTTATGTTATGAAAAATGAACTGAAAAATAATTTATTAATGAATTAATTTTTTTTTCAAGTTTATCTAATATATATAAAATATTTAATCACTTACAATAAAAAAATAAAATCTAAAAAGTATAATGATGAATTTTTTTTATTATATCCTATATTCATACATAGTTTATTTTATAAAATATTTTGATGGGTATTTTGAATAAATATTTTTTTTTACGGGTAAAGGCAATTATCCCTTTAATATCCCTTTAATATATATTAAATAAACATCAAGAAATAAATATAAATATCTAACATCAAACATAGTCATGCATAAATATTAAGTTTCGATGTCATATACATATATATTAGTTCAAATTACAAACATAAACATGCTAGACCAAATTAAACAAGTAAACATTCTCGTCAAACAACAAACTCGTCAATACATACATATTCAGTAATGCCTTCTAATTAATTATACCCAGCTTATAACCAAATAAAGAACCACTGATTCTACCCAAACCAATCTACTGTACAGCATCATCTACCATTCAGTATACTCGGCTTATAACCACTAATAAGAAACAACTGCCTATTGCTATTTTCTACTCAAACCAATCTACTCTGCAGCATCATCAATATCAACGAGCCTCTTCACAGTCAAGATTTCTACCGAAATCAATTCCCCCTTTCATCATTAACGCAACATCATCAACGCATCATCATCAACACACACATATCACGCCAACAAAGCACAGAAAATACACAAAACACAGAAAACATATATCAGCAACAAAGAAAGAAAATCACTTCGGGTGGAGAAACAAAACATGGGTTTGACAGAAACCAAACAAATTGTTTTCCGAGGACATTTTCCTTGTAGAGGATCTTGATTCCTCGGATTTATATGAGAATAATAATGGGTGTTTTCCTTCCCATCGTGCTGAGCTGGCAGCATAGAAGTGATGGCTTCATGATTTTCATTCCACGTAGTAAAGGAGAGAATCTGATGAAAAGCCACCAACTAGCAGACAGATGTGCATCATCAAGTTTAATGACTCGTGTCATCATTCCCTGGGAAAGCTCTCCCCCGAAGAAGAGAAAATGACAAACGGATCATGTGGTTATGTGGACCTGTATCTCGTGATAGTGGTGGAATCTGTCACTTTCTGCCTTCGTAATCTTTGTCGACTAGCACTCATGATTAGCTCTATTTAATAAATTAATTATATTTCAATTTGTTTTCTATAATATTTTTTAAATTTTATTTTTTATATCAATATATAATTATAAAAATAATTAAATTCAATCCAAAAATAAACACTCTCAAAATCCAAAGTAAACAACTTTTAAAGTTTATTAGCAGGATTTAGAAATGATTTATTGCGTGTATCTTTTTCTTTCTCATGACTAAATGTTTTTGAAAAAAATTAAGTTTTTATTTTATTTTTTTATGTTTTCAGATCATTTTGATGTGTTGATATTAAAAATGAATTTTAAAAATAAAAAAAATATTATTTTAATATATTTTCAAACAAAAAATACTTTAAAAAACAACCGTTACCTCAATATCAAACTAGCTTGGAGAGGTATTACCTGACTAGATTATTTATCATTTACTAATTAAAATTAAATTTCATTTTTATATTTTTTTTATTTTCATATCAATTTTATATTTTTTAAAAAATAATGTTAGCAATAAAATCAATAGAACAATGAATACTTCTTTATTATTGTTATTATTATTATTATTAAAGTAAATATTTAATAAAAATTAAATTGAATTAACACTCAAGCATAAATCTTAAATATTATGCACAGTCTATGAGATAAAATGCGATCCAGCTAAAGTAGGTATGTTTTAGCAATAATCTCGGTCTTAATGTGGTAATTAAGAGATCTCGTGATAATTAGATTAAATAGTCAAGATAATCCTATCCATAAGGAAGGCGATGATGTACTTAAGGGTGATTTTATTAATTAAGTTATTCAACTGGCAGTAGTAGATAAGAAGAAGCTAAGCAATTAGAAAACGAAGAATCATCTTCCCTTTCTATTGTTTTTGTTATTATCATCTCCTTTTTAATTAAAATTTAGACTCCCCTTTTTTTAGCACGGAAAAAACACCATCGCTATATAGAAAAACTACACCTGATAATCAAGTCAAGTCAAATCAAATCATCAGTGAATTAATGGCGAAGCATGACGAGACGCCAATCCCATGTTTCTCATCTCTAGAGGCTGTTTACGGAGACGGATCTCAGCTTGAAGAAGCTAAACTCCGTTTTGATCACTTGAACTCCAAGTTTCTTCAAGTTTTTGGTCACCCTCCTGATGTCTTCGCTCGTTCTCCAGGTTAAGAAAATAACTCCCTCCCTCCCTCTCTCTCTCTCTCTCTCTCTCATCAACCTTCTGTTTGGTTCCCGAGAAAATGAAGGAAAAGTCAAAACTTTGACGAAAACAAATAAAGACTTGATGTTAGTAATACTCGATAAGATTAACAGATATATATACACGTATCTCATTTAATTGAACCGGTTTCTTCAGTTCAGAATATCACACGCTTCCACTCGATGTATATATATATATTTTTTTTATCTGTTTGGTTCGCTGGAAAACGAATGGACAGGAAAGAAAGTTAAATTTCTGAAAGTTATTCCAGTTAGGTTTATTTGATCAATTTAAGAAGATTAGTTGGTTCTGTTAAAAATAATACGCAAATTATATATATTTTTTTAATTTCGTGTTTTTGCAGGGAGAGTGAATTTGATTGGAGAGCATATTGATTATGAAGGCTACTCGGTGTTGCCAATGGCAATAAGGCAAGATACTATTATAGCAATCCGTAAAAATCATGCACAAAAAGTTCTTCGAATCGCAAATGTTAATGACAAATATACAGAGTGTACTTATCCTGTTGATCCTAATCAGGTCTGAACCAAACTCCAACTTCTTCAATAGTAATGTATTCATTGTTTTCCCGTTGGATTGATTGTTATATTCTGTAATAATTTGCAGGCAATTGACTTGAAGAATCATAAATGGGGTCATTATTTCATTTGTGGGTATGATGATATAGAACAGCTATTTTAATTGATTAGTTCTGAAGCTTCTTGTGGTATTCCCCCCCTTTTTTTTCAATCTTTTTGTGGATTTCCAGGTATAAGGGTTTTTATGAATTTGCGAAATCAAAAGGAGTGGATATGGGTGACGCTGTTGGACTTGATGTTATTGTTGATGGAACTGTTCCAACAGGTGAATGAATTAGAAGTTGATTTTAGTTAGCTGTTGCTAATGATGTGACATCGCCTGCTCATTATAAGAGAAGACTAAGCTGGAGTTTTTTAATACAGGTTCTGGTTTGTCCAGCTCTGCTGCGTTTGTTTGCTCTGCTACCATTGCTATTATGGCTGCTTTTGATGTGAACTTTCCAAAGGTAAAACAGTTCTTTCACCAAATGTATGATGGATATAATACCTCAACCACCTCTAAGTTGTTTTAAGGGCGTGATTTAATCTTACAACTAGAACTAGAAAGCACTTCTCCAGTATTAGGCATCCAGAAAGCCTTGCTGTACTGTCAAAGTTTTGAATTTGTTAATTTTTTAGATTTCGCTGGTGTTATCTACACTTTTTTCTTGGAAGAGATTGATACGTTTCTATCCTACTACATCAGTAAAATAATATTATTGAGAGAAAATAACATGCTTGTATTTCTGATCTGTACATTAGAACGAACATACACTGGTTGCTATCTGTCAACATGCTCATAGCACTCTGGTTACAATGTGCTTCTTTTCATTCACTGTTTATATGTTTCCTTGACTCTTTGGGTTTTCTTTTTTCTTTTTTGTAATGGGATATCAGTATCTTTTTCAGCTGTGCATGCGTGTCTATTATGAATTTACATGTATTATTTTTTTCTTGCCAACCAGTTCATGCCTAGTAAATCAAATGAGACCAACAATTCTGGCCTTAATGTGCATATGGACTATATATATTGTTGTTCTTTGTGGTGACGATGACTAGGCCTTTGGTTCATGAGAACACAAATTGCTTATCATACAAGTTTCGTAAGAAATTTCCGTGTTATTTTTCTTGTCAACTAGTTCGTACCTGGTAAAATCAAATTATTCCAACAATTCTGACCTTAATGTGCGTATGGATTGTAAATGTTGATTTATCTTGAGGATTGGTGTGCCTTTGGTTCACGAGAGCACGAATTTCATTCGTTACTTATACTGACGCTACTCTATATCTGCTTGCTAACCATATGATCTACTTGATGGAAAACTAACAAAATGGATTTGTCCATGTTTATTTATCGTTATATCCTGTTTCTTTCTTTTTTCTATCTGAATTCTATCGATGTTACCCTCTTTAACAGAAAGAAATTGCCCAGCTAACATGTGAGTGTGAAAGGCACATTGGAACACAATCTGGAGGAATGGACCAGGTTATACTTCATCCTCATGAGCTTGTTTAAATTCTTGAAAAAATATACTCGAAAGAATGTTTGAAATGCATCCTCCCGAGTCTGAGACAACCGTTGCTTTTACTCCTGGACAAATCCAGTGTACAAGGTCTTCCAATGTTTTGTTTGCTATTCTGCTTCTCTGGTTGGGATAGAAACACATTATGATGTCAGAAAATTGAATCTGTTATTGCTTTAGAACAGAACATAAAAATCAATTGAGAGTGAGGAGGATCCAAACAGAGCTGGGAAACTGACTTTCAGGGACACCGAACATAATAAATCATGTTTTACTTGGCAGGCAATCTCTGTCATGGCCAAAACTGGATTTGCAGAGCTTATTGATTTCAATCCCATTCGGGCAACTGACGTGCAACTTCCTGCTGGTGGAACTTTTGTGATTGCACATTCTTTGGCTGAATCTCAGAAGGCAGTCACTGCCGCTACAAATTACAACAACAGAGTGGTTGAATGTCGACTAGCTTCTGTAAGCGCTATTTTCACAGACTGGTTCTGCTTTCATATTCCTAAATATGTTCCAACTCTTGTATTCTTGTACTGCATTTTGAGTTTTGCACATTGTCGTAGGAAATCATTTAAAATGCAGTCAAGTGTTCTAGAGTGTCAAATTTGCCCCTAACTTTAATAGATGCACACCCTTTGATGCATTGTAATATTTGACATGTTAAGGGATACGATGTACCTTTAAGATGCAATTATTCATCGACTTTTTGTTATGGACCAACTTTTTGGGACAAGAAAAACTAAAAAAGTGGACCATTTTTACTGCCCAGTGGGAGTATCCATTTTGAATTGCGCCATTCATTGGTATTTGCATCTGATCTTAAAAGTCGTAACATACCTTCAACCTAACTTGGAAGTGTGAACTTGCAGTTTTAGTATCAGAATCTATGCTGAAGTGTCATTACTGTTTTAGAAAATGAATAGAGCTGTGGAGAAGGGAAACAGTCTTCTGCTCTCCACCTGCTGCTTGGTGCCTTAATTAAAAAGGGGACTGCGTTACAAGTTACAAATGCGTATCTTCTCAATTTCTCTTCTATTGGAGGCATTGTCATGCTCATATTGCTGATTTTGGAATACCTTTTCAGATCGTACTTGGCATAAAGTTGGGAATGAAACAACAAGATGCAATATCAAACGTCAAAACTCTTTCCGATGTTGAGGGATTGTGTGTATCATTCGCTGATAGTCGTGGCTCTTCTGATCCTGTCATTGCTGTTAAGGTATCTATTGCTAATTGATCTACTGTCACTGCACCAATTTATTTTACTTAAACGAATTATATGATTTGTTATGATCATGATTCTGTTTTGGCGCACATATATTTTAGCTTTACATTGTAAGTTCCTTATAATTGTTTTGTCACTAGTGTACCAATTATTAATATTATCTTTGCTACAGGAACTTTTGAAAGATAAACCATATACGACTGAAGAAATTGAGGCAATTACCGGGGAAAGTCTTCAATCAATCTTCGAAAACTCCCCATCTTCGTTGGATGTTCTAAAAGCAGCCAAGCACTTCAAGTTACATCATGTACTATTCTCTACTCGTTGCCATGGTTTCTGCACTCATTTATTGCTCACAGTCCGTAGGTGTATCTGAGTTTATGATGCAATATTAATAGATACTTCTTGTTCATGTCTTTTATTGTTGAAATTTCTGATTTTTTTTTCTAGAAAATGGGCTATAATTTCCTGCATGGCGTCTTGATGTACAGTTCCATGTTGCAATGTATTATCTTTATATCATCTTTTGATAGCTAATATTTAGACTTCATCCATTAAGTCTGATAGTGGTCAAACAACTACTTCTTTGTACCCTTCATTGCAACAACCCTACATCACCGGCTGTTATTTTTTTGAAGCCCACTGCTTAGTGTCCTTTTTTTATTTCAATTGTTTAGTAAGTCATAATTTGCGTTGTTTTTCCAGAGGGCTGCTCATGTTTATTCTGAAGCAAAGCGAGTCCATGCTTTCAAGGATGCTGTGTCATCAGATTTAAGGTGCTCACTGAGTTTATTGCATATGCTTGGAAGAGAATGCTTATGTATTCCTCAAGAAATTTTATGTGAAATCATATCTGATGTTTTATTAAATGAACATATATTCTCACATAATTGAGGCATGCTATTTTTTGAACATGTGAAGAAAATTAAATTCTGTACTTTTTCAGACAATAATTCAGTTTTTCTGGGAGTTTTTATTACACTCTTAAATATCCTCTGAGATGTCTGAGGGCTAATCAGTCAAGTTAAACGTTAGGAGTAAATATATTGAACTTACCTTTATTTGTTTATTTTCTACCTCTCACTGTCTCTTTGAAAGATTTTTGACAGCACATCTCTTCATCCGCGGGTCTCTGTCCACTACAACTTATGTGTTTTACTTTATGCATTCACGTGCTCAGATCATCTTCATTTTCATTAAACATGCTTTTGAACCTTTCCCGCGTTGGGGTTTGGGGAAAGCAGTTAATTTTGCAATTGTATTATAGTCTCTTTTGCGAAAAAATACAAGCAGAGAAGCTGTTTGGGAAGCAACTACATCCAACCTTCAAAGTATTAATTCCCAATGCCTTGTTTTGCAGTGACGAGAACAAGCTAAAGAAGCTCGGTGAGCTCATGAACGAGAGTCACTACAGCTGCAGCGTTCTATATGAATGCAGGTACAAATGCTTGAAGTATATTTTCAAGAACCTGTCTGTACAATGACTCTGATGGACTGAGCTATCATAAACCTCGCACGGCGCATTGCCTTGTTTGTTATGCTTATTGTAGCTGCTTCTTTTGTTTCATGTATCTAGCTGCCCCGAGTTGGAAGAACTTGTAAAGATTTGCCGGGATAATGATGCTTTGGGGGCTAGACTTACAGGAGCTGGATGGGGTGGCTGTGCGGTTGCTTTGGTGAAAGAGGCTACTGTCCCTCAGTTCATCCTCAATTTGAAGGTATTTTGACATTCTTTTAAGCGGAAAATTCCATTTCATTAATTGTAGGACTACAGCAAGTTCCCTGTATTGTCATCAGGAAAAGTTCTATCAATCAAGAATTGACAAGGGAGTAATCAGCAAGAATGATCTTGGCCTCTATGTTTTTGCTTCAAAGCCTTCAAGTGGTGCTGCTATTTTCAAGTTCTAACAAGGCTTTCTCCTCATTGAAAGAAAGATCTTCCAGAACCGGCTTGTTTTCTCTGCGGAAATAAAAGCAAGGAGTCCATTTTTTCTAGCTTTATTTATGTCAAAACAAATGGATTATCTAACGAACGAACAAAAAATGAAGCTTTCTTATGATAATCATGTTCCTAATACAATATTTTATAGGTCCTGCTGCCCGCAGA
>Ga0325410_1001029_pt1 | contig 30184 bp, 14 predicted proteins | sample PopdelMetagenome_16_FD_206182 | JGI IMG/M metagenome (GOLD analysis project Ga0325410, IMG submission 206182) | Populus deltoides microbial communities from Bellville, Georgia, United States - Xylem-PdIQD-R3 | ecosystem: Host-associated > Plants > Phyllosphere > Stem > Wood/Secondary xylem...
GAATTTGATTACATCAACTTAAGAAATAGTTGGAAATAAAACTAGTCAGAATTAAACGTGAGTTAACAGTTGATATATCTAATCAAATTAGATTTAGGGTTGATTTAGTTTTTAAAAGTATTTTTGATAAAAATTACATTTTATTTTTATTTTTTTATTTATTTCAAATTATGTTTTTGGTATTTTCATATCGTTTTGATATGCTGATGTCAAAAATTATTCTTTAAAAAATAAAAAATATTATTTTTATGTATTTTTAAATAAAAAATATATATTTTAAAAAAATAACCGCTACTATATTTTTAAATATCTTTTAATAGCTATGAGAATGAAAAATTGAAAGAGAGAAAAGTTGATGATAAGAAACATGTCCACATAACTTTCAAGCCCTACATGTAAAGAGATGGTATTCCATGAGGGTGTTTAAGATGAGAAAATGATATATTATCAAATATATATATATGAGAAAATGACATTTCAAAAGGAGGCCAGGGTGGCCACAGCCACCCCTTAGCGGTGCCTTTTGGACCTTTCTTAGTTCTAACCATACACACCAAATTCTACTTCTTTTTTTTTTTTTTAAATGTATTAATTAACACCTAAATTCACCCAAAACTATGGAAACAAAAATAGATTTCAATTCATCCACTATTTCTCGAGGCCTACCCTTGTCGCCAATACGCAAGGCCACAAGATCAATTAATTTTGTTCATTACTTGCAAAGCCAGGACGTACCTGATAAATCCGTGACCCTCCATCGATCTCACAGGTTATACATACGACACCAGCATTTAATTGGCTTTGTTATATATATATATATATATATATATAGTTTAAATGTACAAATAATATTATAAATATTGTTATTGTAAAATATTACACTCACAATAGCATTTTTTTTTTCTCTCCAAATTGAGTATCTCTAGGCTAACTTTTCTTTCTATGTAATATTAATGACACACCCCTCACATCATCCTGATATATTCTGAGAAATTCAACAATTAAATTGCTGGGTTTTTTTTTCAAAAAAAAAAAAAGAGAGAGAGAGGGTTAATAATTAATTAAGAAGAGAAAGAAATTCATCTAGCTAGTTGTAGAAAAGTAATTGGTAGGGAGGTGGGCATGGGGGCTTAGAGGGAGCAAAATGCATATAGGTGGGGGATGGGATGTGAAAAATGAGTTGTTTGTGTTTGTTTGAGGTGGGGTGACATGAGAGTCAAGGCTCAAAGGATTCCCGTGACTGCTCTTGCTGTGGACACTAACATGGCTGCCTTCTTCCTGTTTTTATTATTTCCTCTCATATCTCTTAATTTCAAACATTTATTCATTTGAATTGTTATTAAATATTATATTGTATGTTGATCAATCTATTTACTAGTTATTATTTGCTTTTCATTCTGACCAGTAGCTGTATCATGACTGGCGATCTTCTCTACAGCTTTCTGCATTTATAGGATGTGCACAACTTGCAGGACGTTCCTTGTAGGCTGTGTTTGTTCAGTGTTTTACAACACAAAAGACAAAAACATGTATTTTTGTTGAAGATATAAAGACGGGTAATAATCAAGTGGCAAGGAATCAATTAAAAGAAGAAAATATTCTTAATTAAAACTATATTACTTGCGTTTCTTAATCAATAAGCAAATGTATGATCGACTAAGGATTTCAAATTAACACGCTTCTCTGTAATTTGATTTTTAGAAGTGGACGCCACTGGCTCATGGATCGATACAGAAATATGTTCTTGATACAATAAAAAATATATATCCATGTTATTTTCATCAATTCTATCCTAAAATAGTAAGCATACACTATGCAAATGTGCTTTGCAATATATATATTTTTTTCCATGCTTTTTACTCATCCATGCATGTTTTGAAAAAAATGTACATGTGGTTATTCTGGCTCGCTTTGTTTGTAAAAGCAAAACCGTGTCTTATTATTGAACTAAAACCATCTAAATGCATGGGGTCCTTAGGAATCCGGCCAAGAAAAAGAAACCTAGCTACGAATATAATATTCTTCCCTGAAATTAGTTAGCCAGTAAGAGGAAGAGAGGTTATCATTTCTAATTACTAATGTAAAAGGTATTGACAATTTCTTAGATTTGTCTTCTTCTTTAGAGTCTCAAATGGTTTTGGAAAAGAAAATCAAAGCATTCCCATAAGGATTTACTTGACTCGGATCGACTCTGCATACATGCACATGCTTACAAAGTTTCGCAATCTTAGAGATAAGAGATAAAATTTTCAATGACAATGACTATACCAGTTGCTCTCCATTCTCAGCACCATATATATATATATATATATAGATAGATAGATGTGGGACTTGGGAGACTTGTAGTGGCAAGCTAGAAAATACTGGAACCTGAAACCCTAGCTAGGAGTCAGGGAGTGAACTCTCTATCGATCCTTCCAACAAGAAAATATATATATATTCCGAAGAAGATTTGATCAGTACCCAATTTAGAGATTTAAATGGTCATCAAATTACAATTAGGTAATATACTTTAACAAGAATGAAGAAAGTTAGGTTAACTATTCATCAACAAACCAATATTTATTGACTTTATATTATAAATCTCTTAATCATATTAATGAGATTAACTATATCATATGATATGAGGCCATAGAATATTTATATATGAGACCTTTGTCATCACTTTCATCACATTTACCCCACTTGATGGCCCAACAGCTAGTTTAACTAGACTCCTACTTTAGATTCGGATGGATCTTTCATTCAGAAATGCGAAGAAAGTGCCACTACTGGAAAGTTGTAGTCTTCTTTAAGTGCTGCCAAAACCTTTGACCTCTCTTATAATTTTGTTTTTTTTCATACTTTAGATAAACCTAGCCAGCAAGCTTGTGATTGGGAGGTAATGAAATCAAATTTCTTACACGGTGAGAAGGATGGTCTCCATGATGGACGGAAACGCGTTGCAGTAAAGTTCCTCCCTGACTTGAATTGGGTTTTAGCTGGAACTACATTTGATGCCCGTGTTATGTTGTGGGTTGGATAAATATTTTTTGATCTTAAAAAAAATATTAAGGCAAAAACAATTTAAGTCTCAAGTCACTGGTTTTCAATTAGTGATTTAAATAATATGAAAAAAATACAACAAAAAAAAAAACAATGACGAGAAAAATGTTAAAAGAGCCTGACCTAAACTTATCCGAATTATCATATAACCCAACGTTGTTATGTAGGGTGAAATTGTTAAAAAACAAAAAAAAAACTTATTAAATCAGGTGAATTTGAAAACCTCACGATCACGGGTATAAGATTGAGATAATCTAATAAAAAAAAATAGAGAAAAAAATTTGAAGAATAAAATTAAAATAAATTAATTTTTTTAAAAAATAAACCCGCGTTAACCTTTAAATTGGTTATTCTAGTCATGAACTCAAGACTAACTTAATAGAAAACAAATCACAAAAAATAACAAATTTCCTAGTAGTGACTATAGCTAAACCTCTATCAATTAATATCCATATGATCATGAAAATTTATTAGTTAATTGAGATATTTATTTAAATTTTAAATTTAAGTTCAGACTAAATAAAAATATTATTTAATTAAGATTATTAATCTTGTGATGTTAAACTATATCCAAAGTCCAAGGAATGATGGGTTATAATGCTCCAAAATTAACATTTACGTTGCTTATTTAGTACATACAAAATTAACCAATAGTCTATTTGTATTACTGTGATATTCTACTATTCTACTTTTGGATCAAGACTGTTTTTGAAAGGAGAAAAAGAGCAATTTATTCATAAATCTATTTCTTTTTAATTTTGATCTTCTTAAATTTAGATAAATGTGATAATGTCTCATAAAAAAATTTAAAAACATAACAACAAACTCAAAAATTCAAATGCAAAAAAGTGGAGTAATTAAAATTAAAATTCTTTGAGAACTACATCTCTAAAATTGAAAAGTTTCAAACCATAAAGAAAAAAGAATCATAGAATACTAAGGGAATTAGCTTAAGTTGTACTTTATTAAAGAATAATATAAATAATATTTTGGAACCTCACTTAACAGGTTCAACTATTAGGTTGAGATGATTATTTGACATGGTATCAGAGCTTTGATGACCAAGTGGTCACGAGTTCGAATCTCACCACCCCTATTTATTTGATAAAAATAAAGCACAATGTAATATGAGTTGTGTAAGTTTCAAGCCCAAATGACTTTCACTTGAGGGGGTGTGTTAGAGAATAATATAAATTATATCTTAGGACCTCACTTAACAGCTTAATATATTGGGTTGAGATGATTCAACATACTTATATTTTATATTTCATAGGGTATTTCTTGGATTTTTTTAAAATATTTGTATTTTTAAATCCTTTATATCAAGCACATATAATAATCTATGAATTTATTATTAAATTTGATTTTATCAAAAAGAATGTATTTGATTATTTGCTTTATGAAATCTTATAAATTTATTTTTGCTTTTATTTTTCACCAACTTATAAATAAACTCACTTACAAATGTTTAAATGAAAGCCTAATCCTTGATTCTAATTGAGCTGTCTTACAAGCCTTAATGAGTTAATTAATTTAAATGAACTTAGGCTAAGTTTATTTATATAAAAAGTTCTAAAAATAGACACATGTAAACTCATTAAACATATTTGTGTTATGCATGTGATGAAGTCCAAAAACTTCAATAGATCCCTTGGTTTTTCCTCATTGGTAGTAAATTGGGCTTGTATATTTACAATTGGGGTTAGTTGCAAAACAAAAATTTCGATGCTTAAGAAAATTTTATTTTTTGTGAGTTTTTTGTGTTAAGTTGTTAAACCGATGAGATAAAAAAGAAGATGAAAAAAGATGAATTGTCTTTTTTGTTTCTAGGTCTCAAATACCTTACCTCAGCTATGGTACCTGAGTTTTTATAAAATAACTCGTTACATTTACATTTCATAAGGAGAGAGGCCAGACGTAGGGCAATATAACTATTCATAGCTTGCTTTTGTGAAGTAATAATAGTTTTTTTTTATTGGTTTAGAGTACGGTACTTTTTGGCCGTGTAGTTCATCCAATAAAATATCTTAAATTTATTGAATTGTACGTATGATAAATTATGTGGCGAAGTAACAACAACAATTTTATTGGATTGTGTGAAAATGTTTGTGGGACCATTTGAAGATTTTCATATAAATACATAAAAATATGTATGAAAAAACATATATAGGACCGGGAAAACCCAAGCTACCCATCTTACCTTGATTGGCCCAAATGGGCTGGTCTGATAAGCCTAGGCGAGCAACTTGTGGGCCCTAACTTTTTTTTTTGGTTTTTCACCAATAACATGAAATTTTATATTAAATCATAAACAAACCTTCAAAAAAAGAAAAAAAATTGTCATGGACTATTCTCTCTTCAAAAGAATTTGCCTTATAGATTATTTTCTATATTGAACAATGAAGGAAAGGTGAATTCCATTTAGCCATAGATACACTTCTCTATTCATTAGAATAGTGGAGTGATGTCTATAGCCTTGGATAAAAAAATTGGTTGCCTTTGAATTAGGGATGTTTTGGTGTTTTCACGTGGTACATTAATCATTATTGATTTGTTAGGGGTATTTTTGTATATTCAATATTTTAGTGAACAATAAAATAACCAAAATACCCAATACAATTACATATCCAATACAATTAGTCATTATTGTTTCTTATAGGGTTATTTAGGTATTTTTATTTTTTAATACACAATACAATTACATATCCAAGAAACTTAATTCATTGGGGTCGTGGATATTTGTTAATTATTAGTTTGATTGAGGGTAGTAATGTAACTTAAGATTAAAATAATATTTTTTAATTAGAAAAAAGCTGATGGTGCATGGGAGCCTCCGTATACTTTAGGTGACGCATGTGAAGGCTCCTAGTGGTAAAAAATAGGCTTCCATCGTATCATTCTATTCGTCTCTGTCTCCTCTTCCATAATAGGTGGTATGTGTAGTCAAAATATTGTTGGCTTATCGTTTGTGACCCTTTTTTTTCCCTTTGTTTCTCTCTCCTACCCCCTAAAAGCACCATGGTTCTCATTTTTGTTGGTATTTAAAATTCATTCCTTATATTTTTTATTTTAGTATTTTTGTCATTTTTTCTTTTGTTAAAGTTTTATTATTTTTAATCTACCCCTTGATTTCTAATTTGTATATATAATATGTTTTAATTTGGTCCTTCTACTTTTAATTTTATTTTTTTTCTTTATCCTTTTGTGAAAGTTTTTATTGTTTTCAATTTTATCCTTCAAATCAAGTTTATAATTTTTTTTGCTTTTTTAATCAGAATAATAATGATTTCAATTTGGTCCATCTTCTTTTGATTTTTTTATTGTTTTTCTTGGTTCTTTTATCAAAGTTTTTGTTTTCAATTCTATCATTCAAATCAAGTTTAAAATTTTATTTTTTCAATAATAATAATAATAATAATAGTGATGATGATGGTGTTAGTTGTTATAATAATAATAATAATAATAATAATAATATGAGGGAGGAGAAGAAGACGAAGAACAATAATGATGACAATAAAATACTATTAATAATAGTGATAATAATAGTGATGATAATAGTAACAACAACAATAACAAAAATAATAGTAATGACTAATGATGATAGTGATAATAGTTGTGAAAATAATAATAATAATAATAATAATAATAATACTAATAAAAATGCTATTGTTATTACTAATAATGATGATGCTAGCAATAATTTTTTTGACAACAATAACAACAACAACAATAATTGAAGTAATTTAAATAATAATAATAATAATAACAATAATATTACTTATTAATAATAGTAGTAATAGTTATTTTAATTTTAATTCTTTGAATTATTATTTTTTCAACCCTTTTCTATGATTCAATTTTTGTTTTTTTTTTAATTTTATCCTATAATATTTAATTTTTATTGGGAATTGAACTTCATGATTTTTTTAGATTGAGTGCTTCAAGTCTAATGACACGAGTCATGAGTTTAAAAAGATAACATATTTTTTTTAAAAAATACTTTATGATTCTCTTTATTTTTTTAATCGGTTGTTCCAGTAACATAATATGGATCGTGAGTTTGACGGTACATGTTTTGTTTGAGACTTTAATGACAATAAACCTGCTGGAAAAGGGCCTTTAATTAGAGCACAAGATTATATGGCAAATTTGTCGCTAATCCCAAGCAGAAAATGTATCATCATGATTGAATCGATAATGTTTGGTATTGTGGTAGCAGTTGCTTTTCAAAATACTTTCGCTTGGAAATGTATCAAAATTATATATTTTTTAAATTTAACATCAGCACATCAAAGCAACAAAAAAACACAAAAAAAAAATACTTTGAAGCAAAAGAATATCAATTTTTTTTTAAAAAAAACATGTTACCACCACAAAAACAAACACTACCAATATTTTACAAGCCATGACGAAAAGTGTGTTCTTGCATTACTCTTTTCCTTTGACTTATTATTATTTCTCTTAAACACAAACATGAGAATTAAGAAAATTAGCTTTCTTTTTTAATTTTTAGGATTTAATTTTTTAGATCAACACTTTGTTTCATGGAAATGGTTTCTACGTATGAAATCACTTTCTAAACTTTTCCATGTTAATTTGTTTACTATCTGAAAAGTTTATCAATGAAAAATATTTTGAAAAAAAAAAATTTGCTTGGTTTCCAGAAAAATATGTTTATTTTATTTTAGGTGGAATACACTTTCAAAAAGTTGTAAAAAATTAAAAAATATCATGTTATTTTTTATTATATTAAACTAGTCATCAAACCTTGAATTGGTATATATTTTGTTTTGAATCATTTTTTTTTCAATTTTTTCCCATTAGAATTTGATTTAGTTTGATTTTTATATCAACTTTGATCTTCATTTTTTTTTATTATTGTTTTCTCTCTTATTTTTTTAATTGAAATTTTTTATCTATTAGATTTGATCCTTAATTTTTATTGCTATTTATTTTATTTGAAAAAATTTATTCTCTAGATGCAATAACACAACTCCAATCAATCTCGAAATGAAAGATGATATATGATAAATAAATAAATAAATATTATTATTCCATCTCATGCAAGAAGTTAATGAATCAAGGAGGGGCACAATTTAATTTTTTATATGTGCAATAATAATTAACCCGGGCTTTTTGAAATATAATGCATAGTATGGATTAATCAACCCACTGATATAAAGATTGATGGTGTAAAATGGAGATGGAGGCTGCAGTGAGGTCTTTTAACTGCTAGGAATTTGCAATTTTCGAGCTGAGAGCAAGTCAGACCTCGGCTTCTGCTAAAAAGATTATATCTTCAAAGCCAAATTCCATGCCTAGAAGCTAGCTAGCTCTGTGGTCTAAGAGAATGGATACACAAACCCCACCATAGCCACTTGGTTCTCGTGGCCTGGACCAAATTGGCGGTCGTCAACCCTCTCTCTTGGCCTTTTATGCCACGCCCATTCATCTTTTTGAACGTTCAATTATCATGTGATGCAGTGAGAGTCAATCAGTATAGCACAACAACAGTTCAAAGATTCCAACCATGTATGTATTGAAGAATTTAGTAAATTTATGATGTATTCTAAATAATCTCAAAAATTGTTTAAAACATAATAATTGAGAAGCTGGCTGCTATTTTAGTCGGTATTAAAAAGGAGCCGACCAATATTTGTCGGAAATTTTTTTATCACTGGTTGATAAAAAATTATTTTATTTTTTTAATTATTGTATTATGTTGGTATTTACTGTCAATGAAAATAATTCTATCATTATTATATGTAATAATTTCTGACTGAGATATTCCGTCGCTATTATAATTGGAAATTATCGATGGATATTTTCCTGTCGATAATTCTGATTGCACTAGACAATTTTATGAAATAACTTTATATTGAAATTTATTTTTGGGATAAAAACTGAAAGTAAAAACTTATATGATACTAAACGCAAAAAATCCAGATGAAAGGAGGCTAAAGAACACCGACCATTTAGACTTTTTTTTATAGAGATTGTTCTTTCATTAACCGCCCAAACAATCTTGTGATGTGAGGATACTCATATATACAGCTGATCAGTCCCTATTGCTATTGGGGTTAGCTCATCGATCTTCAACAATTCTCCCATAACTCTCAACGTCAAAAAGAAAAAAAGAAGAAACGTCATCGATAAATATCTAGTAGGCCAGGAAAAAGGAAACAAACCGTAGCTTTTTAGAATGAAGAGTGGAGTGGATGAGTTGAATCCACCCAATTTATGTAGATAAGGGCTATACATACCACATACTCATGTGATTCTCGACGAAAATATTGGAGATGGACACTTTTGTCTATTTTCAATGAGTTAATTGATCATAAAGTGTTTGGAAGATTTTTACATTAATTATTTGATTTTGATATTCATCTTATTTTGTCTCTTGCAAGTGTGAATTAGCTAAGAATTTCACCCTTTTTTTTTTTTTCTTCGTCAATATATCAACCATAGCCTTGATTCATAGTCTTGTTATGTGAGATATGCATGCAAGTGATTGCTTGCGTGTATGATCGTGACATGCTCTCTTACTAAAAGCTTTCATGCTCTCTTATAAACCATTACTCACATCTAACGGCATCCCCTCCATGGATAGTCTTTGACTAGTTTATTGCCTGTTTTATGCTCCGGGTTGAATTAATTTTTTTTAATTATCAAAAATTATTTTGGCCGTCGAAAACTATTTAGTATTTTTATTAAACCTGCCCTAATAGGTCAACGTTAAAAAACCTCATAATCTGATTCTTTGTCTAAATCAAATTTAAAATTAAACATATGAGAGTTGTATTGATGTGACCCAATCAACTTGGCCGGTTCAAAGGCATTCAAGCTAACAAGTAAAAAAATTCTGAGGGTGAGATTAAGAAGTAAAAAAAGAAGATGAAATTGACATAAAAAATCTTTCTACCCACCTTCTTGCTTAGACTAGGTTTAAAATTAAACTGTATATGTGTTGTTTTAACATGATCTAGTTGACTTGGTTGGTCCAAAAACAAATAAGCAAACTGGTAAAAAAATCAAGGATAAAATTGAGAAGAAAAAGGATGAAATTGATAAGAAAAAAACCTCATGACTCACCTCATTGTTTAGCTTGCGTTTAAAATTAAACCGTGTGAGAGTTGCTTTGATGTGATTTAGTCGACTTGGTCGATTCAAAAACAACCCAGATGAATGTTAAAAAAGTTTGACGATGAAATTGAGAAAAAGAACCAAATTGAAATAAAAAAGGAAAATGAAAAAAAAAAGGAGATGAATTAGAAGAAAAGGAAGAAGGACCTTCGATGTTCATATAAATAATGAAGTTACATAATAATTCTTAATTTTTTTTTAGTATAGAAATAACAATAGTTAGCTTATATAAATTAGCAAGAGTGTGTATTTATATTGTTCCTTTTCTTTTTTCCTTGACAAGTGGATGATTATTAAATAAATGATAAATTTTAATGAGATATTTCACCTAAAAAATCTGGATTTGTTAAATAAGAATGTTAAACTATGTCCATTTTAACCTTTTGGTTTGATAATATTCATTGACATGATATTAGAGTTTTAATTATTCAATAGTCGTGGGTTCATATCTTACTAATTTTATTTATTTTAACCTGAAGAGGTATGTTAGAATACTAAATTTGATAGTTGAGTTTAATATTGATTTAAAATACTTAAGGTTGGTGTTCCATTCTTTACTTTTTATATGACTTTGTATTATTGTTTTTTTATATAAACCTTATCTAGAGGTACTAGATATAGGTTCGTTTGGGTTAGTGATTGGGTTTGCATTTGTTGTGGTGTACATGCTATTAAATATGTCATGTAACCAATCAATTGGTTACACGTAGTACTAATTTTATTTATGTATAACATATTTATTATTAATAAATGCTTTCTTTATTTTTGATATTTATTTATATTTTAATAATGAATCTAATGTTTAATTTATAAATTTAGAGTAAAGATAAAGTTGATGGGATAAAAATACTTTGCAAAGAAAATTATAAAATTGTTATAATTATGAGATTCTTATTGCATCAAAACATTGCACCTAAACATTCTTAGTTAATGTTATATTAATACTGTATATTAATTAGAGTTGTTGAAACCGATACATATTATGTTCTTTCTTTTATATATATATAAAAGCAGTTGTAGTCATAAACTGAGGTATGATGGATATCTAAAACTAATATGTAGGTGCTTATCAAATGACATGCACACTGAACTTACCCGCAAGAGAATTCAATATGTAGAGATCACCTATGTATATGGAAAGACTTACGTAACAGTTATGTAAGTGATCCTTAGACTTAAGATCACAAAGTTATCTTATATAGAGAGTGTTATACTTTGATCTTAACCATATGTTTTCCTAATCGAGAGTAATAAACATATAAATATTGGATATAACATAAACTATATGAAGATATTTAAGTAATCAAGAGATGATTCATCATCTTAGGTGAATTGAAGAAAATATTTCATATATTCTCAAATAGTATTGATTATGAAATCCTCGGTTAAGATAGAATGAGTTTTTAAAAGAATTTTACAATTTTATTTAAAGAATCAATGACTATAATATTTAGAACTAACATGATTTGACAAAACATACATACTTCATGCTATAATGTCTAAATCAGAACATTCTTAATGAAAGAAATTACACTAAGAAACTAGTCACTGAAAGGTTAAGTCAACCACTTATGACTTTTCTAATATTTAAAGGATCATGACAGATTGTTAGATTGCACTTGATCTTCAAATATAAGTCAATCAATTATTGAATTGATAATAAATTAAATTGTTTAATTTATTTAATCTTATTTCATTTAGAATTATGATTTATATTTGAGTCAACTTATTAGAAAACCTAATGGGTCACACACATAAGAAATATTTATTAGAAATTAAAATGAGATGATTATAAAGTGTGACTTAATTGTAAATAAATTTTAGAAATTCAGGACTAGAATGTAATTAATATTAGATATTACAATTCTAGACATAAAAACAATCAAGTAAAGACTTGATTGAATAAATTTCTAAAATTAGTCTAAAATAATATATATGTGATATTATTTAAAGGGCAAATTGATATTTTATTATTTATAGAGTTTTTAAATTTTTTTATAAATAAAATGTTATGCCTCTTATTTTCTAAGAGAATGTGAGAAAGTACAATACAGAAACACCTAAAATACAAAAAAAGAGAGCTAACACTCTAAGGTATAGCAATCTCTCTCTCCAAAAAGTATTTAGAATGTTTCTCATTGGTGGTTCATATGAATTACTGCTTGAGGCTGAATATTTGGATGACTTATGGTTGGTAACAACTTAATTTTGAAGCAAATACTCAAAACTGAAAAGAACATTTGATCTTCAGGTAATCTTCTAATAAACCCTAAACAAATTTGTCGAACAAGATCTATGGAGACTCTCGAAAAATTTTAAATTTATTGTTTTCGCTACGTGTATGTGTTATGAGAAACCTAACAGTACAACCTTTAACAACACAAAATTCATACATCAAATGCATTATTTTCATGCTTGTATTGTTTTTTTTTTTTTTACTTTTAATATGGGACCTTATCACTAAATACAAACACAAAAGCTAACCCAAACATGCTCATAGACTTTGTCTAAAAGTTGAAGCTTTTATGGTGAGATATACTTTCTCAAAATTATCATTCATTAGGAGGTCCATTTCATCATAAACTACAAAATGAACATAGCTTCGCCCAACCTTAAACTTTTTGTTTGCATTAATGTGTTTTAGAATTTTTTTAATATTCATCAATATTTTCATTTTTTAAAATATAATGTAGAGCAATGATTTTCTATCACCAATTTTAATTTTATTCTCTAATATTATTTTATCATAATATTTTTAAAATCTTAAAGGAGTGTTTGTTTTATGGTTCAAATTGTTTTTTATTTAAAAAAACATTGAATTGATATTTTTTAGGTGTTTTTTTTATGATTTTGATATGCCGATGTCAAACATTTGATTCCTCTTAAATCATAATTGCCTAGAGTTGAGAATAATAAAATGTGTTAGGTTGTGCCTTAGCCAACCTTTCTATTTATATATATGCGGCAGAACACTGCAGTAACTGTAGGGATTACAACATTGGAATAATCCTATATTAATTTCCTATTTTGATATATACATTCTATAATACCTAGCTTCATTTAATTTTTCTCTTGCTGTTGTTAGCATTTCTTTGCACAATAATTTTCATGCATCCAACCAATGTCTAACTAATTAAAGGAATTATTATTTTTCTTACCATCCAAAAGATTATCAACTTAATTATTTTGAAAATTGCTATTGAATTTGAAAGACAAGTGCATAGAGATCATCACACACACACGCATATATACATACATACATACATACATACATACATGGGAGTTTGGTGGTGTCCACATGGGAAGCCATATGAATATCTCTTATATATATATATATATATATAATTGTGATGACCAGTGAAGTTTGGTAATGACATATGACACTAAATATGTGAAAGTTTGGTATTTATTGTAATGAGCTATCACAATCTCAACCGCTACAAAAACCCTAATATACAAGGATCCCACCAATTTAGACCAGATCTCGTATGGTCAAACTATTATCACATTGAAACACGAACACAATAATAAATTATAAATATTATAGTACAACTTGTAATTTGATGTTGAAGCATGCACATTGGTAACATTTGGTTGCCAATTCAGGATAGAAAAGTCAGAAACAATGGAAATAGAGCATGTATATCTCTCTATATTTATAAAAAAATCATTTTAAATTATTTCAAAAATATATTTATTTTGTTTCTATTTTGTTCTCTTCAACTAAGCATTTTTTTTTATATATTTATTATTTATATCTCTTCAACTATACATGTTTTTATTTTTTTTGCACCTATCCTTTTTCTATTCTAGAACACCACCCAACATTTGCATTTGGTTGCACATCATACATTTATAATTTTGCCGACTCTTTATTTTAACTTGCAATATGGCAATGTCACCATCAATATGAGTTATCAATTATGTGACCATATACATGTATTGATGATCATGAGTGAGTGAAGATTTTAGTAACGTGACTCTGGATCATAAGATAGTAATTGTGCTATCCAATCCAAATAATTCATGAGGACAAAAAAATGAAGAGAAAAAAAGAAATCAAAGATATATATGGCCAGATATGTGACTTGACAGGGCATGATCACAAATCACATAACAACATTGGAGGGTCCACCATCACCGTTGGATTTAATTAGAGTAAAAAAGTTGACTTTCTGACCATACCAGGACCCTGGACCCTCACTTGACCATCTGCCCTTTTTCATTTATTAATGTTTTTAATTTATAGCTAGCTAGGGCTTGCTTGGAGGTGGAGTTGTTGATGGGTATGCCCTAAACTAAAAGTACCCTCCTTTTCTTTCATTTCCTGGGACCTAAATTTGTACGTTCCCAGACCCATATTTTCTCTCGCAGTTAATAATATGGGAAGCAGTTCTCTCGTGAATCATCGTCTTCCTTTACAACCTCTGCAAAGAAGTTGACAACCCTAAATGCACTGATACAACATCCACCAATCATAATATTCTGTCCCTAGCAAGCAAGCTAGCTATCTTCATTGTGCATGTGAATTATACTAAATTACAATATGGTCGGTAGCATATTTGCATATACACACTATATATGCACGTGAAATTAATTCACACCATTAATACCGTTTATATATATATTTTTTTTGTATATACGTTTAATTATTTCCTTCTTTCATCTTGTGATAGTTTGGTAGTTTGGGATGGAAAGTTTGGGGTTTTAACGTTCATAATTTATTATTTGGACAGAACAGGGCTTGAAATACCTAGATTACAGTAGTTTAGGGCTAAGCAACCGTGATTTTATAGCTATGTATTCATCCTGTCCAAATGTCTAGGAGGTCGCAGCTTGGGCCATGCCCAAATGTTTGGAATGTTGTCACGTGTAATGCATTTGCTAATTTTTATTTTTCTTCTAATTTTTATGTTTCCCGATTGGAATACTAAGCAGACGAGTGGAATCAAAAGGTATACCTAGAATGGTTAGGTCTCGCTAGAGAGGTAGCTGAGTTGACAAGGAAGACGGCACTGTTTGGTTTTTCTTTTGAAATTTGGTGTTATGTTTATTCATATGAATGGCTTATCAAAAAGAAAAGGTTGGCATTATTTCTTAGTTTGGTTAATTTAAATCACGTTCAAGCCGTACTTGAACTTCAACAGTACCATGGGACTTCAAAAATCTTTTTAAGTTTGATTAATTAGTTAGAAATTAATGTTCTTAATTAATGAGATTAGCTTTATACAATGTCTAAAGGATCATCTTGGACTAGTCCCGAATATTTGTAACAAAATTTTAAACTATACATATATATATATATATATATATTAGTATAATGTAAGTAGTTACATAATTAATTAGCCAGATTTTAAATTAATAATCAAGATTTGAAGCATTTTGTGAGGGGAGTTTGATCTCAACTTGCTAGGTTCTTGTTATAGGGTCGTGATTCTTAGACTTTGTGACAAAGATGACTTCATCGAAGCATAATTTCTACCAATTTTGACGCAAGAGCGTTAACTACTACGCACTCTCTGAAGAATAATTATTTATAGACAAATCTCCTAGCTAGTTGTATAGTTCTAGTCTCGCTGTAAATGGTTTACTGGAAATCTGATTAGAATGAGACCCAGTCTATGCGATGAAATTGGTTTAACAATTTCCTTATATATAATTAAAAAAAAAAAAAAGATTTCCAAACAAAATGAGGAACTTTTTTATTTTAATCCATAAATATATACTTTATACTCTTATATATATGTGTGTGTGTGTTTGTTGTACATCTGATCTGTCAAAGAGGTTAGGGCTGGAGTTAATGTTTGCTACAATGTGGAGTGGCAGGACGTTCCCTATGGATTAGGGTAGAAAAATAATATGACCAATACAAGACATGTCATTAGTTATTATGATGTGAAATGTTCCTAAGAGCTAAAATATCATCTTTGTGCGTCAAACGAGATGCTATGGTTTTGTTTTTTCTTCACTTATTGCCACAAGAGAGTTTGTCAAGAACAAGAGTTTAATATTGTTTTTAATTTCTCTTTTCAAGAATGTGTTAGTGTGTTTCATGAAGTGTTTCTTTTTATTAATATTAAAAGTGAAAAAAACATCACAATTTGGTTTATAAAATAATATGTAATTCCATTGATATATTTCATAAAAATTATCAACAGATCCATCTTAATAATACTAATAAAAACACTTGAGTTAATGACATGGTTTTAAACTTTGACATGATAATAAATTCTAATTATCAAGCCGACATCGTCATACATGTTAAAAAACTTTGACTTAAGAAGATGTCTTAAGAATTAATATAAACTTGATTCTATACAGATTTTCAAGTAAATACTTGAAACCTCTTTCTAAATTGGAATAGAAGGCCACTTCCAGTAAAAGTCTGACCTAAGATAACCCACACTCTGAAAGTGATAAAACCTTCAAGAAATTGCTTGAAATATAGTTCTTATGTATACATGAAAGTTTCAGTTTTCATGATCAAAACAAAATCTTTTAAAGATTTCTTCTTGGAAAAAAGGATTTTGATGTTGAAACAAAACCAAAAATCCTTTAAAATGAAAAGGTAATTAAAGCATTGATAAAAACATTATGAAAGCAATGTCAAATCACTTGTTTAGTGGAGCAAGAAAGGGCCCCATAAGAAATGAAAGTTAGAGTCTTCTTTCTAAGAATGAAGTGGGTAAGAAATGCAACATAGAAAATAAATCTTAGCTCAAGAAGACAAATTCAAGCAAACAAACGAGCTCACATCAGAAAGAAAAACTCATAGAAAACCAAAGAAAGGGGGACCTATGATTCCAAAATAAGTAAAAATGCATGCATTTTGACTTTGCATAATACTAACTTTGAAGGAAAAATATGTGGTAAAGATTAGAATTTCACATGGTTAGAGACCCCATCTAACAAAAGATAAGACAAAAAAAAAAAGATACCACTGAAAAGTTTAGACAATAAAACCAAGGACTCTGCCAGAAAATAGTGGCACGGGAGAATAGTTGTGAGAATACAGCTCTTCTAACAGTTACAAAACCAAGGTTTTCGTTTAAGGGAATCACTGACACTCATGATTTCATGTCGACAAAACTATAAACAAAGGTTGTTGAGATAACATAACTCTTTTCTAAACAAGAACAGTTGAAAGTAGGGTTCTAGTTGAAGAAAATTGTTGAGCTTTAGGATTTTAGGTCAACTGTGCTGAAAACAAAGTTGCCAAGATGACATAATTCATCTTTCGATAGAAACAGTTGAATCATAGTTCTGATTGAAGGAAATCGATGCAAAAACAGAGTTTTAGGTCAATCAAATTAAAGTTTGAAGAATAGTCTGTTAGTCTTTACAAACTTACTACACAAAACACTTCACAAGTCTTAGCTCTAGAAGTATTGTAAAAAGAGGTCATCTTTTGTTGCTCATTTTAGAGGCCCATATAAATATGCAAAAAAATTAGAAAGGAGAAAAAAAATCAGAAAAAGAAAATATAAAAAAATTGAAAAAAAACTGAAAAAATATATAAGTGGAGAGAACATAAAGAACACTCAGAAAATTGCCAAATACTAGTTTAGGAGAATCAACATATACAAGGTTGGAAAAATTAACAGTCCAATATGGACTGGTGAAGGCCCATTGAATTTGGGAAGGAAAATTCAAAATTGGATGTTTATAAACTCAAATTGAATTTTTTAGGGTTTAATTGAAATTATTGAGGGCTTAACTGCAAGAAAAATTAATTGTTAAGTTCAATTTAGGTTTTAATTGGAGAAATTGAAGTTTGAGGGTTAAATTGTAATTTTAAAAAGCTAATTTGGTTAAATCAGAGGCTTAGTTGCATAAATATTGAATTATAATGTGCAATTAGGGACATGATTGAAGAAATTCAAAACCAATGACCAGTTTGTAAACAGTGCGTGACTTTAGGGACTGAAATTGGCAAAATCAATGTCCAATTTGTAGAAAATTGAAAGAAAAATGGTCAATAGAGGGTTAATATGCATAAATAAAAAAAAAGGAGTAAAATGGAAAAAAAAAGCTGAACTTTGGGGTTGGTAATTGAATTTAGCAAGGACAAAATTGCACAAAATTAAAAGTTAGAGGGTAATTAAAGATATAATCAAGAAGATTTGAGAGTGTCAGGACTAAATTAAATTTTGGTCAAATTCCAAATTAAAAACCCTAATTTCTTGGTAGCTAACCTAGATGACATGTTGTCTGGTTCATGTTCAAAACGTACCATTTGGAATAGAAGGTAGACGGCATGTTGTCTGCCCACTATTTATCTTTTTCTTTGGGCGGTTTTGGGCTGATCGAGTTGACATCTTCAAATGAATGAATGTGAACCTACAAACCTCTAGATTGAGCAAGGTTGGATCCAAACGAAAAGCGTGCACCTCTTCTACCAACTTCATGTGGTCTCTAATGACGTTTACATCAGAGTATGAATGAATGTGAACCTACAAACCTCTAGATTGAGCAAGGTTGGATCCAAACGAAAGGTGTGCACCTCCTCTACCAACTTCATGTGGTCTCTAATGATGTTTACATCAGAGTCGCTTCGGCGATGCCTCGAAAATGATTAACTCAGTCAGCCACGATTGTTATACCCATTGTGTAAAATCATCGATTTCTTTCGTGCGTTCACACTTCAAACTTTCTTAGAGAGTTATTATCAAGGGTTGATCACGTTTCTCTCAAGATCAAAAGGCTAGAAACATCTCATTACCTTCCAAGTTTAGCAAAACCACCAAAATCTTCAAAACCAAGTTTGTTGCAAAACTATTATTACATAATCAGTAAGGTACAAAGCTTTCAGCTAGGTGTGAAGATTTAAAAGCCTAGTACAAGGACTTCTTAAACTTCAAGTGTGATAAAGCTAAACATTGCAAAAAAAAAAAAAAAGAAGCATAAAAGGGTAGTAACCATTAGTGAGGTTTGAAGGTATAAACTTTCTTTAACCTAGTAAGTGATGTCCATGAGACACATATGTATCTTGTTTTACATGTTTAAAGATGTTTATGGACTTGTTTTGGTGTTATAATTTTTTTAGTTTTGATTTTGATTAATGCATGAAAATGTTGTTTTTTCTTATTTTTTTTCTTATTTTGAGTTGTTTGTTAATGTTGTTGGATGATATTTTTTTTTTTGTGAAATATGATAGATTTGAAATTTGCCAAATATGATTGTTGATATTTTTCTAGGTTGCCAATGTATGTTCTTGGCTTCTAAGTTTTGGCCAAGTTCTTTTGAGTGTCAAAATGTGAATTTTGAATCTTATATTATTGAATATGTTTGTTGTTAAGGTTTGACAATTTTGGTAATTGAAACCTCATACATGTTTTTTATATATATTTTTTTAAGAAAAAGCATGCTATTGTGATATTTATTTATTTACACGGTACAATAACACTTCTTTTTAAAATTAAATTAGGATCATGATATGGTAAATATACTTTTTTAATTTTTCGATTGAAGCCTCTTTTTTTTTTACATATATATTGATTGAGTCGCTCGTAATGAGTTGAATTTTTAACGATTTTTTTTTTAAAAAAAATATTATTTTGATGTATTTTTAAGTGAAATGTATTTTGAAAAGCAACCGCAACCATAATATTCTCAAACACTTTCTAACACTTTCATTATATAAATTTTCTCACTTGAGGTGAAACTTAAACCAAGTAAACTAACAAAAAGAATAACCTGAACAAACCAAATTAATTATAGTAAATTAATTTCTACATGTTGATCTTTTATTTCTTATTTTTTTTAATTATATAATTATAACTCATAGCATTATAATTAATGGAAGGACCTTTACAAAACAAAGTAAATAATGGAGGGACTCAATTAATAAAAAAAAAGTACGAGATTCTAACAAAAAAATAAAAATGAAAGAGTATATGGATCAAATATGAGTAAACCATGTATATATATTACGTAGCAATTAGCAACAATTAATGGTTCACCTGCAATCATTAAAATTCAAGTATTTCGATAGATTAAATTGATGAAGTCCCCTCGACTGGAAAAAGAGCAAGAGACAAAGATTATGGTTGACTTGGAATTAACGTGTAGCCACGAACGTCGTCAGCTAAGCAAAAGTCATGGTTGATATGGATTTTACAAATTAATTTTTTTTACTTAAATAAAAAAATTATTAAAAAATTGAATTAATGTTTTGACTTAATAAAAAAATTAAACTTTTAATTTATCTATTTATGAATTATAACTTGTACTATATATATAGCTCAAAGTCAAAAGTCATTCTAAAAGAATTCAAAATCATGAATCATCAAAGTGTGATTCCATCCCACGAGGCATCTCATCTCACCTCACCTCACTATAGGCCTCCATTTTGGTAATACGAAGAGGCTTGTTGGGCCTTGAGCTGTCCAGCAGAGGTAACTGTCTGCCTCCACCTCTAATATGGAGCCACTCGAGATCTTATTTCCCTTATCAAAGCACTCTTCTTCCTCGGTCCATCCATCGGCTCAAGACTCGCCTGTGAAAACTATGTCAACACTGCTTGAACATTTCTGGATTTGATGTGAAGAGTCGTTACTCTCCCAGGTTATTGAATATCTACTGCTTGAACACATGGTCACAGTACAGATGAGAACAACACTATTCGATTATGATGCATAACAACCGAGCACTAATACTATCGGTTTAAGACCTAAATTTTTAATCCAAATTCAAGCTCAAATCAGCTCAAACTCAACATAAATTAACTTGAATATATAGAAAAAAATTATTAAAAAATTGTATTTTTTTCTCTTTTTTAATTGTTGTGGCTGTCGTCATCAAACTAAAGATTTTAATTTTTAATCTTCGGTTTTTTGTTCATAAAATATGAGAGTAGCATGTAAATGGTTCTCTTTCATATTACTTTCGATTATAGTTTGTTTATAGAATGATTAAATAAGAGATTAGAGCTTATAAGTATTTAAAGTTTATGTTATTAAGATTGATCTATGATTATGAAGGGTTTAATGTGAGGTGATTCATTAATATTTTGTTAGAAATAAGAATTTGTGAGTTGATTTATTTAAATTGATTTTTATGGGTTAAGAAATTTATTTCAATCTTGTTGGGAAATGTGGACAGAATGGTCTTAAGGCTAAAGATGAATTTTATTTTGGTTCATTGATTTATAAAAATTACAGTTTAGTCTCTAAACTTTAAAAAAACTATAATTTGACCTCCAAATATATTTTGAGATTCTGGACGGTGTTATTAGAAGGTTAAGGATGATGAATCTCGTTTTGATAATTAATTTGAAATATTTTCAGTTTGATCCCTCAATTTTAAAAATTTCCATTTTAGTTCAAGAACAAATAAACGCCCATAGCCTCCTCTGATCTCCTCTACTGTTATGCTTTATTCTTCACACAAAAAAGAAATGACAATGAAAGAAAAAAGAAGGAAAATAAACCAAAAGAAAGAAAAGAAAAACATGGATAATCGTTATCACTTGTAACGAATCAAAATCTGAGTCTCATTTCATAAATAATGGACCCTTTTTATGCATTATTTCTCATTGTTGATGTGTAGTAAGAAGAATATTTCTTATAAAGTAAATTATCTTTTATTAACGATAATAAAATGAAAAACGTTTACACATAAAAGTAATAAAAATAATTACACCTTTTATTCATGTACTTTCTTGTTTTTTTTTTTACCTGTGATGAATTTTTTTCATAGTTAATCACTAATTATTTAACTGTTTGTGAATGCGGTGCAAATCGTGTTTCTAAATTATTTTTTTATTAAAATTTAATATAATTTATATATTTTAGATTATTTTGATGTGCTGATATAAAAAATAATTTTTAAAAATTAAAAAAATATTATTAATATATATTTTAATATAAAAATTATTTAAAAAATAACTGGTATGACACAGATGAAGAAAGAATTATTAAGACCTGTGGAGAAGTTTATGCTGAAAATAATTATTTATATGGGCCTAAAAGATAAGCCTGCTCGAATCTGGATTTATCCAGTTAGCAAGCAAGCTACGAAGCCCGATATGTGCCCCCACAACTTCTCTATGTTTCCTCCTTTCTTTTTATTATTACTATTTTACGCAAAGAAATTTATTATTATTATTATTATTATTATTATTGCTGCTGTTGTCATCGTTATATTGTTTAGAGAAAATATTGTTATTATGTTTTTAATGAATAATCACTCATGAATTATTATTAGTGTCATCATCGTTTATTATTATTATTATTATTATTATTCTTAAGCAACCAAGACGCGAATGAACAAGATGTGTGTGTCTCCTGACATTGACTAGAAGGTGCTTGATAAAATACCGGAAAGAAGAGTTAGTTTCGTTAGGTGAGCAAAGGAAGGATTGGATATTATTGTTATAATCTTGATGATCTTATCCTACGTGGCAAAGGTAGTTTCCTCAAACAACCACAACACTTTAAAACAAGAAGATAGTAATCCTATTCAAAATCCATTTTTCATGACTAAAAAATTCAGCAAACCAAAGGCAGGCACGGATTCAATCAATGGCCAAGCAAAAGGAAGCAGTGTGTGTGACTGGCGCCAACGGGTTCATTGGCTCATGGCTGGTTCGTACCTTATTAGACCAAGGCTACACCAAAATCCACGCCTCTATATACCCAGGCTCTGACCCATCTCATCTCCTCGAAATCCCCGGTGCCACCGATGCTAGCGTGAGTCTGGAGGTTTTCGAAGCCGACGTGCTTGACCACGACGCCATTTGTAAGGCAGTGGAAGGCTGCCAAGGGGTTTTCCACGTTGCATCTCCCTGTACTCTAGAGGACCCAAAGGACCCACAAGAGGAACTTGTGATGCCTGCGGTGCAAGGCACTCTTAATGTTCTTGAGGCTGCTAAGAAGTTCAAGGTTAGGCGCGTGGTTGTGACGTCCTCTATATCGGCTTTGGTTCCTAATCCGTCGTGGCCGAGGGAGAAGGTCTTTGATGATTCGTCTTGGACTGATCTTGATTACTGCAAGTCTCGCCAGGTAATTTAGATTTAGCGTTTTAGATTATGTACGTGCGGTAGTAAATTTGATACTGATTTTTATTTCTGCATAAAAACAATCTTGTCTCGGGGCATTGCATTATGGCAGAAATGGTATCCGGTGTCAAAGACACTGGCAGAGAAAGCAGCATGGGAGTTTGCAGGGAGGAATGGAATGGATGTGGTGGCAATCCATCCTGCGACGTGCCTTGGCCCTCTCTTGCAGCCTGCATTGAACGCTAGCTGTGCTGTGTTACAGCAACTGTTGCAAGGATCAAGAGACACTCAGGAATACCACTGGCTGGGAGCTGTGCATGTAAGAGATGTGGCAAGGGCACAGGTTTTGTTATTTGAGACCCCTACTGCTTCTGGTAGATATCTTTGCACCAATGGAATCTACCAGTTTGGTGATTTTGCTGCGACGGTTTCCAGACTCTTCCCCGAGTTTCCTCTTCACAGGTTTGTACTTGTAGCCTGCCTTGCTTTCTCGACTTTCCTTTCTTGCGATTCCCACTTGCTAAATGCCCTTTTGATTACGGGTTTACGAAATTTTTTAGAAATCATGGACCAAAACATAATTTTACTAGAATTAGATGATCAAATTGTAAATGTCAGAATTACATAACCATACCGAAATTTCACCAATAATCCATCATCAATTCTGTCCAGAATCTCAATTTACGATCCAAGATCAAATTGTAATTTTTTTTAAAGTTCAGGGACTAAACTGTAAATCTCTAAAATAGAGAGACTAAATTGAAAATCACACAAATCAATTATGAGATCCATCATCCTTAAACTCGTAAGAATACTGCCCAGAATTTTTTAAGGGGTCAAATTAAAATTTTCTAGAGTTTAGAGACTAAACTGTAATTTTTATAAATTAAGGACCAAAATAAAATTTCATCATCTTCAACCTCATAACCATTCTGTCCAGATTTTCTAGCAAGATTTAAACAAATTTCATAACTCATAACAAATCAATTACCAAATCTTTATTTCTAACAACACATCCAAAATCAATCATTTAACTCCAATTTTTATTCATTCAAATCTTTATAAATTCTAATATCTTCTTTAATCTTTTCATGAAAAAATCATAATTGAAAGTAACATGAGAGGGAACCATAGATTTGCTACTTCCACCTTTCTTAAACAAAAAAATTCAAGATTAAAACTTGAAATCTTTAGTTTTATAAGGGGAGGGTCGAAAAACAATTACCTTGCAACTTTTTCTTATATATCTAGGCTAACTTAGATGAGGTTTAGGCCGACTTAGAGTTGTATTTTGGCAAAAAATTTGGGTCTCTCATAGATGGATATAATTAAGACTATATAACAGAAAAGGTAGATGATTGCTCATGTTCTTTGCCATTCTTCACATACATTTGTTTTTGTCTAAATTCCGTTCCCAATTTCCTGTTTGATGGCTGAACTAATCCAGATTTTGGTAGCTGTTTAGAGGAAAGATTAGCGTTATCCATCAAAAGGTCTGTAGGCAGGATAATATTCATTTTCCTACTGGATTTGAATTGGGATTGACAATCTTATCTTTAATGTCACTATAAATTTCTCTTGGACAACATGATGAAGGTTTCGTAATTCTTGATAGATTTGTACTTCAGTATATTCGTTTTCTTAAATGTTGGTGGAGGGATTGTGGAGGTGGTGGCGATAGTTGTAATGATGACTAGTGGAGAAGACTTTGAAGGAACATTTAGCACCTCTCCGAGTGGGACTTTAATTAGTCTTCTGGCAATATCTTGGATAAACTTTGCCACCATCCGTCTGTATTTCCAAGGATAGTGGGCAGCCATTGGCAGAATGGAAAACTTGACTTCTGTTTCTAATGATGGCAAAATAAAAGGATAGGGGACAATTCAAAAGAGATAAGAATTTGAAAAGTAATGCAATAGTACATTAGTTGGTCCTTGTAGCGGGATGACCTTATGGAGAGCAGTGGCTGGTCCACACTGCATGTGGAGCGCTGGTGGACATGAGATTTACTTTAGCTACTCAATTATCAAACTCCCTCAAAAGCTTATCTTGTCATATTGCCCCCATCTATTTTATTGCCAAGTTATTCTGTTTTTTTGCACAGATTTGGAAGCTTCTCCCATTGCCATTCTGATATTATCAGCGTTGTACCTTTTTTTTTTTTTTTTTTTTGCGTTGTGGTCCATTTGGAAGAATTCTCCCCCTTCTTCATTGCATAACAATGTATTACTTTTGTCAATTGCCAGTTAATCTGCCACCTTGCTTTAACCCGGTCCCATCACATGATGCTCCACTATATAGGTTCTTGATGGTTATTGTAGAATACAGACTCCTCCTAACACGTATGTCAACTGATGGTGTTGTTGCGTGTATTTTGCACTGTATTGGGTGCTCTCTAAATGACCTTGTTGAAGCTTTAAGATTCATATTCTTGTTTGAATCCCCCTTGAAGCTTTTTATGTATGCTACATATTTTCACAAATTGGGTGGCTGTTGGAGCTAAATGTGTATGCTGGTGAAAATAAATGAATACCTAATTGAACATAGAACTGTGTTTGTTTTTCTCAGGGCCTGCTGCTTTTGAACGATGAAGTTTAAGGGCATATCTGACTATCTGAGTGTCAAGATGGCATAAATGAAATCAATGATTGCATTCATCCCGCATCTTATCTGTCTAGGCTCCAGATGGGTTTTCTTATCATGACTGGTAATTTAAAATATGATCCGGTCAAAACCCGATGTGACTGGCAATTTTAGTAGAAGGATGCCTTTGATTAGTTTGAAGAAAAGTGCTTCTCAATAAACAGCCTCGTCTTATATTTTCTATGAATGTGTCAAGTCCTTGTTTCCCTAGGCAAGTGAGAGCAGGTCAGGTGGCCATAGATGCAGTTAGGAAACAGGACAACCTGGCTGTCTTGTTTCAAACTGAACCAAGTGGGAATTATATATCCAGTAAACTGAATATTGACGTTGTCATTTGAATTCTAAACCATTTTAACATCACTTCTAGTCATTTTTACATGTTGTCTTTCCTTTTCTGTAATTAAGGTTTTTGTTTGGTTTCTTAAGTGCATGTTCTTAACTCAAATCCCTTACAGGTTTAGTGGGGAAACTCAACCAGGTCTCAGAGCTTGCAAAGATGCATCCAAGAAATTAATTGACCTGGGGCTGGTCTTCACTCCAGTTGAAGATGCTGTACGAGAAACGGTGGACAGTCTGAAAGCTAAAGGCTTCCTCAGGAATGAAATGTCTCAATCTTAGTTTGCTTTTAGAGCTAAAATTGATGTTCACTGTTTCATGATTTGTCACTGATAAGACAGGAAGATCTTCATTAATAATTTAATAACCTCCTTTTGGTCATCCCTTTTCTCTTTATTTTACAACAGCTGAATGCGATCCTTGATCTGATTATCATCCCTTATGATGACAAGAAACCCAAGTCCATTCTTTAATCTCAGTAATCTCTGTCAGTTAATGAGTAGAAACCATGTTTTCATTTCGTTTTCTCTGGACCACAAGAAACCAAGATTCGCCTTTCACCATGCAAGCAATCCCCATGAGGCATGTGATGATCAGTAGAATAGGTCCTAAAACTCTGTTCCGATAGCAGAACAGGGGATTAAATTATCTCTTCGAACAAACAGACAGTTACATGTCAAGTGCTTCATGTAATGCAAATGGTTCATAGGGTTCATATATAACGTACAATAACCACTACTTCGCAAAGGGCACAACATTTTTTATATGGATATCACTGAAAACTTGATAAAAAAAAAAAAACCACAATTTATAATTTATTTTTTAAACTGCAATTGCAAAAAATTATCACAATATCAAAAGCAGACTAAGCACTAGTTTGAGGCCAGGTTGTTGGAAGTTTAAGCTTTGTCATGGCACATGATGTACAACTTATTGGGTTTGTTTGGTAGGGTCGATGTCACCTAAAACCAGGCCAGGCCATGCTTTTTGGTTTTGGATCATGATATAGTGAGTTTAAGACCTTTTAATTAATCTTGGCTTTAATTTTCATCCTTTTCTTTCAGCTGATTTTAAAAGGCACCAACAGTCCATGTGCATGACACTCCCCACCCTGCTTCTTGCTGCTTTTTTGCAAGGGAAGAATCTATCTTTTACCTCTCTCTCTCTCGCGAGGAAGAAGAGAGAGAGAGACGTGCAGTTCTAATCATGGAGTTTCTTCTGGCAATCCATGTGCATCAATGACCTCGGCCCACTTCGCTTTATTTTACACTTCTGTTCAGTCTCTCTTTCTAGCCAATCTTTAAGTTAAACCTCTTCTTTTCCTCTGTGCATATATACACCCACACATACACATATACTCCTACTTGAAGTGAAAAAACAAGACTTGAAGAGCAATTCTTGAACCGATGAACAGTACCGGTCCAACACCTTGCAGCCGATCTTGGTAACTACTGGTGCTGAATTTGTAATCAACTTAGACATGAGCGCTGCTGTATTCATTTTAGTTTCCTGATTAGATTCTAAATTTTCATTTTGGGTTTTGCATGTATGTAGGTCCATTAGCGAGGACTCACTGAGAAGGTACGTACACTTTGCTAGCGAAAGCTGCATACAAGAGTTGCTGTCTGCCTCCGATTCGAATAGGTTTGGCAATGTTGGTAATGATGGATGGAAGATTCTAACTGATCTAGACAATGGGGTAGAGATATCAAAACGTAGGTCTGGATCATTCCACACCTTTCGCAGCCGTTGGCTGCTCAGATCAGTCTCCCCTCAACAATTCATCACTGTTGCCAATGCCATTGATGCTGCTAAGGTAATCCATTTACTCTAACGTCCCTCTTCAAGATCATATACAGGTTAAGTTTTTCAGCTTACATGTTATGATTTTGTGGAGCTGAATATATGATTGGAAATTGCTAGCAATGGTAATATAGAATGGACGGTGAATACTGCTCAAACGATACCATCATAATTATCAAGATGATTTGACTCCATTCCAAATCATTGAAAAGATAACTTTTGTCCCTGTTTTTTTCTCTGCCTGACAAAATATGGGTTCTTCAGTTACTTTTTTGCAAGAACGACAGCTATTTCGGATCGCACCCGGATCTGATTAGGCATAAAAATGTAGCTGTTGGAAATGTTAAGTTACTGTGTGTAGATTGATAATCTTCGATGAAATTGACATTAATATTGATTGAACTTGTTGGAGCTGTAGCAATGGGAGCAGGACCTGGTGGAAGCTAGATACATAAAGGACCTTGAAGATAATCTCAGCATAATCCGTCTGAGGTTCGGAGAGAACTCTAAACCCTTGTTTAGAAACAGAGAGTTTATAGTATATGAGCGACGGGAAACAATGGAAGATGGAACCCTGGTAACCGTTTGTCTCTCAACTGTTACAATTTACAAGTTTTCATGCTGTCTTCACAGATTTGAATCACATTTCTTCTGAAAATATATGTAAAGGTGGTGGCAGTAGCTTCATTGCCAAAAGAGATAGCAGCAGGATTGCATCCAAAGCAAAATAATGCTATCAGAGGACTTTTGCTGCAGTCAGGGTGGGTGGTGGAGAAGCTTGAGGATGATTCCTGTATGGTCACCTATGTCGTTCAGGTATTTATACATGTCATTTCGCGATTATGCAGGATTATACACGAAACATTTGAGATTATGCAGGAATATACACGAAAAACCTTCTTCTTCTTCTTCTGGCTATTATTATTGTATATTTGATCAATATAGATAAATTTTGTTATGTTTTTCTGGGAAGTTTCAAAAGCTGATATTGAAATGTATCTTTGATTGCTCTATTGCTATTTATGCAGTTAGATCCTGCTGGATGGCTGCCCAAGTGCTTTGTGAACAGGCTCAACACGAAGCTGGTTATGATCATTGAAAACCTCAAGAAATTAGCACAAGGTTGTCCAGCTGATGGCGACAAATGATACCGAAATTGTTTTCTTTTTCCTTACAAAAAAGTGGCAAAATCAATGGAAGAAAGGAAATATCGTATAAAGCAATAATGATATGCTGTTTTCCACACTCTTATACATTAATTATTCAGCTCTATAGAATGCTTGCAAACATGTAGTTGAAGCTCTGAAGGAAATCCCAGTCATTAAGAAGGTACTTCTTGTGTTTCTTTAGTTAATTTTTTCTTAATAAACTAAATTAATATAGAAGGTGTATCTTTAAAAACAATAATAATAGTAATAATAAAAGATTTAATCTCGATTAACACATAAAATTGTCCGAATCAGCACACTAGTGACGACCATCATAGACCACTCCATTTCTCAATTATACTCTTCTATATCTATCTATCTATATATATCTTTTTTTTTTTGTAATTATTTTCATTAAAATTGAAATCCAAGTAAGCTTGGTTATATATTAAAAATATCACATCTAACATATAAGAAAATTAAATTTTCTTATCTAAAATCAAAGGGTATAATCCATTAATTGCACAGGATGCTAATTAATTTTAACGAAAGTATTGATAGAAGAATATATTAGAGAATGAAAATAAACTAAAGATTGTTTATTTATTCATTTGTTAATGATTAATGAATGGTGTAATATATATTTTCTTGGGAAAAGAAGGATAGACATGTAGTTGCACTTCTAAACTTTTATTATTTTTAATATTTTCATAACAAAATCATAAAAATTATATAAAAAAATATTAATTTAATATTTTTTAATAAAAAAACAATTTAAAAAACAGACGAACCACCTTACCAAACAAAAGAAAAAATTAGTGAGCCAAACAAAAAGAGAATTGGTGGGAGCGATGGTAGATTGTATCATCTGATTAAATGTCCTTTAATTATCATCCATCAAAGTATTAATTTTGATGGTTGGAAATTAATATGGTGATTAATTTGGGGAGAGAGATTAAAATCTTCCACACAAGCTTGCTAATAAAATGTTTCTTGAATTGGGTAGAAGGGCAGCTTAATTAAGTGATGGGTAGTTTGGTATTTTCATGTTGTTTGCGTGGATTGT
>Ga0325410_1001034_pt1 | contig 30138 bp, 13 predicted proteins | sample PopdelMetagenome_16_FD_206182 | JGI IMG/M metagenome (GOLD analysis project Ga0325410, IMG submission 206182) | Populus deltoides microbial communities from Bellville, Georgia, United States - Xylem-PdIQD-R3 | ecosystem: Host-associated > Plants > Phyllosphere > Stem > Wood/Secondary xylem...
TTATATTTTTATTATTTTAATTGTAATTCTGAAATTTATAATGGTATTGATTACTATTATGAATAACATAAAGAAGAATACGTTTCCAAGCAACAACGAGCAGATAGTTTTTTGTTTTTTAGAACTCACACCATTTATCTCAATGATTATTTATAGGAAGAATCCCAATTCAACCTTACATATATATTTAAATATTCTTAAATCTATAAATTTTATCAATTTGATTCCAAATATTTCAAAAACAATTCTAAAATATCGTCTTCTTATTTATAGTTTGATTATTTTTATCTTTTTTTTAGTGTATAAAATATGCAAATTAGATTTAAAATATCAAAAGAAATTGGCAATAGAACATGCTAATGTCTCAAAATCCGATATGTTCAGGAACAAGGTTATTTGATGTTTGGATGGTGGTTAATCAAATGTTCATTTCAATATTTCCTTCTTCATAGCCTATGAAGTACATAATTGATGGTAGAAGGTCTGGTACATAGAAAACAGTCAATTTCAGTGGAATTTAGGAACTGTTTGATATAAAGTCAATAATTTTAAATGAGGATTATAATAAATGAAAAAAAGAGCTTTAAATTCTAAGAACAAGAGTGTTTGTTCTTATTTTTGTATAATAAATCCTCTAAGGGTTAATGTATAAATACTTGGAGAGTAGAAAAAATGAACCCTTTATTTGGGTAGTTTAGGGGGTATTTATAATCCTTGAACTTGTTGTTTTGATGGAGTGGAGAAACTAGAGAGTCATTTGGTTTTAATATAATTAATAAGGATAAAAAATCTCTAACACATCATTAATAAGAAAAAAAATATATCTTACAAATCATTAATGAGATGAAAATGTGGTAGGCAGAAAACCTGATGGTTCTAATATGGATCTTTAACGACCTCCGGACTAACTGAGTTTGGTCCATAGCTAAGTCTAGGAGAGATAGGTCTGTCAGTTTATCATCATGTTAACTTGAGCTCAGTACATGGCTAAACCGAAGTACATTGAGTTTGGCAACTTGCTAGACTCACGTTGACTTGGGGCTTAGCTCATGGATGAACACAAATATATTGAGTCTGGCAACATGTCAAATTCGTGTTGACTTGGGCTCAACACATGGATCGACCCAAGTATATTGTTGTCAGACCCATATTTTTGGGCTCAACACATGGCTAGATTTAAGTATATTAGATCTAACAACTTGTTAGACCCGCACTAACTTTGGTTCAAGACATAGATGAACCCTGAACCCAAGTATATTGGCTCAAAAATCTTGTTAAACCCACGTAACTTGGGCTCGGCATATGGTTGAACCCAAATATATTGCGTCTGACAACTTGCAAGACCCATGTTGACTTGGGCTTAGCACATGGCTGGACCCAGGTATATTAGGTCTGATAACTTGTCATACCCTTATTGATTTGGGCTCAGCGCATGGCTGAACCCAAGAATATTAGGTTTGACAACTTGATAAACCCATATAATCTCGGGCTCAGCATATGGTTGAACCTATGTATATTGGGTCTAGAAACTTGTTAGACCCACGTAACTTAGGTTTAACATATGATTGAACCTAAATATATTGGGTCTAATAACTTGCTAGACCCAAGTTAACTTGGGCTTAGCAAATAGCTGGACCCAAGTATATTGGGTCTGCCTACTTGCCAGGCCCATGTTGATTTGAGTTCAACATATAATTGAACTCAAGTATATTGGGTATGACAACTTATTAGATCCACAATGGCATGGGTTCAATATATGGCTAAACCCTAATATATTGGGTCTGACAACTAGTCAAACTCACGCAACCTTGAGCTTAGCATATGGCTGGACACATGTATATTGAGTCTGATAACTTATCAGACCCACGTTGACTTGGGCTCAGCACAAGACCCATGTTGATTTGGGCTCACATGGCTAGACCCAAATATATTGAGTTTGGAAATATATGGGACCTGTATTGATTTGGGCTTAATACATAGCTAAACCCAAGTATATTGGGTTTGACAAGTTGCCAAACCCGCATAACCTTAGGCTTAACAAATGGCTTAACTCAAGTATATTAGGTCCGACAACTTATTAGACCTACACTAACTTGGGTTCAGCACATGATTAAATGCAAGTATATTTGGTCTAGCAATTTGCCAGACCTATGTTAACTTGGGCTCAACATATGGTTGAACCCAAGTATATTGGATTTGACAGCCTGTTAGTTTGCTTGGGTTATCAACCTATGATAGGTTTAGGCTCTTTTATAAAACATCAAAATATTGAGTCAAAAGTTTGACTCATCAATTACCCCCTAAATCTTTATGTTTTTTTATGCAAAAAGACTTGAAAAGCCATTTAGAAGGCAATCAACCTGATTTGTCTTGTCTTCTTTAGAAATAATAGTGCCTCCCTATATTGATCTTAAATGCTATTATAGGAAGGCAAAACAATATTTTTTAGAAGACCATTTGGCTGTGTATAATCAATTTCATGTGTTTAGCCTTTCTATTGTTATTATGTAATACCACATGTCTTTCATGTATTGGTGGGAATAAAAGGCGATGACTTATATAATCCTTTATCTTTCTTAATCCTATTTTTTAATTTTGCTATAATTTATCTCTATATTATCAATATTAGGAGCCTTAGATGAGGAGATCAAGTTTTTTTGTTGTTTAGTAGGAGAGTCATCTTCTAAGTAAACACAGAAAACACACTTCAATTTTTTTTTTCAAATTTTCTTAAAAATGACTTCTAGAAAAGGCAAGAAAATCATGCTTAAAAATGACTTCTAGAAAAGGCAAGAAAATCATGTATTATGAGAGAGATTTTAGTTTTGATCCTAAAAATGGAATTACTCTCTAGGGATCTACGACCATTAGAATAGGCCCTTGATTTGCAAGTGGCTCTACTCAACCCTTTTCCACTAGAAGAGGGAACAAACTATCCCTTATGAGGCTTTAAATCTCAGGGGACAAATAAGGTTACTTAGGACACCTCGGGATGAGGCAAAGAACATTGTATCATATGAGCAAGTAACCCTAGCCAATTATAGACAACCAGAGGACTTTACGATACTCTTGCCTAAGGTTGATAATCGTATTACCTAGGTTACTAGCAAACCTGTTGACGGTAATTTTATTATTACTAACCCCATGTGTATATACGAGTTTAGGTTTTTGTTTCTCTTACAAGGGTTTATGAGGGATGTTTTTTGTTACTTCAATTTGAGTATAGCTTAGCTCCACCCTACAGTTAGGGTGTTCAAACACTATTATTCACTAACCAGCAGTGCTAAAGGTAGGCCTTCCATTCCTTAGATCTTTACCTTTTCCACTAAGTCAAGAGGGCCTATAAAAGGTACCTTTCGAGGAAAATCCACTTAATCAAAGAAGTGAAGGGAAAGATGAGTGATTATGAAGTTTGAGGTTATGACTATATCTCAAGAGGGGTATGGTGCTACTTGGGGTTGTTCTCACTTTTGGAAAGTGCCTTATACTGGTGTGAATGATAAACCTCTTCTCAATAAGAAGTAAATGGTATTTAGTAGGTTGCATGCACTCCAAAATGAGTACAAAATCAATTACATAGCTCAAGGGTTTTATGACGTTTCTGGTAATTTTAATTTAGTGTGTTATTTTAGTTTCATATGTTATTCATTAACATATTTTTTCCTTGTGTAGGATCATTACCAAGAGTAATCAAATAAGAGTTCAACAAGTCTACACAATGCATGCCTAGCCATGTTACCTCCTCGACACCCAGTCATGCCTCTTCATGTGAAGATCTTTTAGTCTCCCTCCTAGAGAACCCTTGGTACATAGAAAGAGGGGTACAAGCATAACTTTTATGGATGTTAAGGAGCTCATAATGGCTACTCCTTCAACCAAAGTTAGGCACCAAGACATTATAATAGGAAGTTGAATTACGAAGGAGAGTCAATCTTCTATATTAAGGGGTCCCAAGGTGCCTACTGTCACATCGATCACTCTTGACACTGGTTCTTGCTGGAAGAAAGGGGTCTCTATTGCTTTTAACTCTGATGTAGAAGTAATCCCTCCTATAACTAGCACTCTAGTTTCACTTAGTTTAGTTTATATACTTGTTGGGTATTCCAGCTAAGTTCCTTACACTATGAGGGTTGATGACTTTTTCTCTAGGCTGAACTTAGATCGTGCTCCCCTTTACTTTCCTCACCTTAACGAGGAGAAAACAAACATCATAGAGTCTATCCTATAAGGAAGGTCCATCTTTGGGCCTGAAGGTGATGGACACCTTGGACAAACTTCTCACTCTTCTTTCTGATATTAACGTGTTGACAAACCCCAATTATTTATGTCATTTAGCTATAATTGGGTAGATGGCCTTCTAGGTATGAAAAGTCTTTGCATAATTTTCATTTTCTAATGTACTAACTAATTTTAGTTAATAAGAATTTGAATTTATTTTGTTGTTTGTTATTGTTTAGACCTTTATAATGTATGCTCACTCGATAAGTCATTGGGTTGAGGAGAGAAGGGCAATAGAAGAGGCCATTAAGTTGTATCACGCTGATAGGATATAAGTATGAAAACTAAAGGAGTAGAATCTGCTCATGCTCAACTATAAGAGGAGCTAATTAGATATACTTTATTGAGGAGAAGTTTGGGAAGGTGTAAAACCAGATAGACTTTTTGGAGAAAAAGGTAACTAAGTTTAGGGAGTCCAAAGAAGTCTTAAGGGAGGAGTTGATGACGAATAAAGAAGAGGCTCTCCAACTTGTACTTTTTAACAAAGACTATAGGGGATAGACACTTTTTATCCATGTATAATTTTTACTTTTTTAACCTCTTTAGGGGAATACAAGTGGACTTCAGGAAGTCCTTTCCTAACGGTCAAGTTCTTGATTTTAAGGATGCCTTTCTTGTCAGGGCCACTGCAGTTAAGAATGGTATCTATCTTGTTCAAGAGCTGGGCATGGATATGTAGGAACTTTTTGTTTTGAGTAGACATTATTTTCCTTAGTCTTATAGGTATTTATCAGTCAATGAATATTTTAGCTTTAAGAACTAAAGTTGGCCCTAAAGCCTTTAATTGTTTATTTTTATATTTTATAAGTATGAATGTAAGGCCTTTAGTAGATCTAAAAAAAAATTAGGTAGTCTGTATCTCAGCCTAGATGGGTTTAACGCCCTATACTTAGGAAAATATAAGAGATACTCCTTTAAGCAACTTGTATGGATCTAACACCCATAATTAAAAACAATTACCAGACTGCATAGGTCCAATTTCTATACTTAGAACAATACTTATTTTTTTATTGGTCAAGTTGTATATGCCCTACGCCTATACTTAGAAAAATTTTGAAAAGACTTTTGGCATTTTATATGGGCCCAACACCCATATTAAAAAACATATATAAAGTTTTATTGGCTTTAAGCCTTTGTGTCCTTTTAGTTGTTGCCCTTTACCTAGGACAATATATCTATATTTCAATTTGGCCATTCTTGATAAGGACCCTAGTGACGTGGTATGATGCTAAGGGAATGTGCTAGGTGAGGACTGTATTGGAGAGTGGTGCTATTTCGCTAGGGAGACCACATATCAATCTCCTAGAGACTATGGGGATATTGCCTTTAGGGAGACCTCATAATCATCCCTTAGAGACTGTAGGGCAACTACCCTTAGAGAGACCTTATACCCATCCATTGAAGATTATTGGGCTTTGCTCTTAGGGAAACTACACACCCATTTCTTGAAGATTATAGGGCTATTTCCCTTAGGCATTACTAGGATAATATAAAAACATTGTTATTTCAAATAAGACATTCATAGATTATAAATTTATGTTCTTATTAACTATGATATAATTTTGGATGATTAGAATGCTAAGCGTGAGGGAGACTCTTCCTTTCTATATCTTATAAATGATAAATGTTCATCTTGACCACTTTTATAAATTTAAAAGGACCATTTCATTTCGGTGCTAACTTGCCTATGTTTTCTTTATTTCTTGTGGCTTTCAAGTTTCTTAGGACCAAATCTTTAAACTTGAGTATTCTATTCTTGACCCTAGCATTGTGGATCATGGCTTCAATTTTATAGGTAATGAGAAATGGAGTTCATCAGTGGGTGTTTTCTGAGTTGTTTTGTAAGCCCATAAGATTTCATTTAATTGTTTTGCCTATTCTAACTTGGCATCTTTTATCCTTTTTATTGAGTTCGTTGAGCAAGACTTTGTTAGTTAGCTCAACTTAACCGTTCGTTTAATGATGTGATGATAAAGATAACTTATCATTAATATGAAGCCTTTGACAATGCTCTCGTATCTTATGGTTATCAAATGGTGTCCTATTATTAGTTATCAAGACCATTGGAAGTCTAAATTGGCATATAATATTCTTCTATAAAAATAAAAGTACTTTGTTAGTGATAATCTTCACTAAGGCTTATACTTCAACCTATTTAGTAAAATAATCAACAGTTACTAGGACAAACTGTCTTTTTCTTGTGGCATTAGGGAATGGACCTAGTTTGTCTATCCCTTATAGAGCAAAAGGACATAAAAAGGTTATAGTGGTCATTTTTGCAGATGACTGACAAGAGATTGAGGTAAATCTAAGATATTGATCACATTTCATTACCAAGTCTATGGCATCATGGAGTATATGGTTGGACAATAGAAATTATTCTTGTACTCTGAGCAGAAAAGGCTCTAGAGCCTGTATGTAGGTCATATATACCCTCGTGTATCTCTTTCAAAACATAAGCACTTTCTTCAAAGGATAAGCACTTCAGTATTGGAGTTCATGTGGATCTTCGATGTAGAACATTATCAATCACACAATACTCCACTATTCGTCTAGTTAGATGAATGGTTTCTTTTTTTATTTGAGGATAATCCTTTAGTAAGCAAGTAATGCATGATTAGGGTTCTCCAATCTTTCTTAATGTTTATGGGAACAACGATAAGCTCTTTATTGCCCATGCTCAGTTTTTCTAAAATTTCAACCTAGATATCCATAGAGAGATGTACAGGATTGGAGCTTGCTATTTTAGGTTGGAGATCTCCTAATGATTTTCTTCCCTTGGAATACGAGTGATTAAAATGCTTTTTCCTTCAGCTTCCTTGCAGGAATAAGATTGGACCTTTTGAAGATATTGCTGCATAGTTGGTTATTTGGCCTTATATATTCATTGGCATTAACTAACCACCAACTGGGAGTCATTATGAATTTAAAATAGGTATGTATTCAAGGCCTATGTAAGGTTTAATGTTGTTAGGAGAGCTTTATGCTCTGACATATTATTTATGGTTAGAAACTCAAAATGGACTCTATATTCAAATATTTGATCTTTAGGATTAACAAGTACTATCCCTTCTTCACTCCATTAACATTGGAAGAGCCATAAACATACAATTCACATTCGGGGATCTTTAGATGTTGTTCTATTAGAGCTTGTGGTTCAATAGAGAAAGTTATGATTGAAGAAAGGGATTTAAATATATCTATAAGACCTTTAAAAAGCATTCAACAATGAAATCTACTAAGGTTTAACCCTTTATAACCAATTTGGGTTTGTACTGAAGTCTGAACTCTCCTAATTCAATAGCTCATCTCACTAGGTGTCCAGAAATCTTTAGCTTATAGAGGATCAATCTCATAACTTGATCTGTCAAAACTATGACTTGGTGAGCTTGGAAGTATGGTTTCAGCTTTTTGGAGGTGTTTACTAGAGTGAAGGCTAGTTTCTTCACTTTCAAATATCTTGTTTCGACATTATAAAGAGTTTGACTAAAGTAATAAATTGGACGTTGTATTCCTTCATCCTCTCTTACCAGAACAATACTCATTATTGAGTTTAACATACCTAGATAAAGGAAAAGACTTTCATTCTCCTTTGGCTAAAACAATATCTTAGGAGATGAGAGATGAATTTGAAGCTCCTTAAAAGCCTTCTGATAATCTGAAGTCTATTCAAAGTAATCTATATTTCTCAAACTTTCTAAAAAAATATACGGTATGCTCCCTTAGACAAGATATGAACTAATTGAGGGCAGTCAATCTCCCTATGAGGTGTTGAACCTCCTTCACTGATCGAGGAGGATCCATGTAAAAAATGGCTTAAGACTTTTATGGGTTAGCCTTGATTCCCTTGTTGCTTACTACGAAACCCAAAAACTTTCCTCATTTAATGGCAAAGATATATTTTGGAAATATTAAGTTTCATCTGATGATGGACAAGTACAAAGAAAACTTCTTTTAAATATAGAAAACGTTGCTTGAAGGTCATGCTTTTCACCAACATGTCATCAACAACCATGCTTTTCACCAACAAGTCATCAACATATCCCTCGATAATCCTTCTAAGTTGGTTATTGAATATTTTATTTACCATCCATTGGTAAGTGACCCCATCATTCTTGAGCCTAAAAGACATAACTTTGTAACAAAATGTTCCCCTTTTACTAATGAAAGCTATTTTTTTCTCATCATCTAAATGCATTAAGATTTGGTGATATCTAAAATCAGCATCCAAAGAGTTCAGGTATTCAAAACCCATAATAGAATCAATCAATTGATCAGTATTAGGAGAGAATAATTATCTTTTGTGCAAACTTTGTTCAAATCCATAAAGTCAACATATATCCACCACTGGCATTGTTTTTCTTAACCATTACTACATTTGTCAACCAGACAAGATACATCACCTCCCTAATAAAGCCAGCAGTTATGAGCTTATCTACCTCTTGTTTCATTGCTTTCTATCTTTCGCCCCTAAAATTCCTTTTCTTTTTCTAGATTATGTAAATAGTTGGGTCTACCTTTAATTGATAGGTAGCAATCTCGAGATTGATTTCTGGCATGTTAGAGGTCCTTATTGTAAAATTGGATCTTTGGATTTTGAGAAGCTTTATTAGTGACTGCTATTATGTTGGTGTTAGGGTGCATCCCACTTTTGTGACTCCTTGCTTATTTTCCCAAGAACAACATCCTTTAATTCTTCAATAGCCTTGGCTCTAACCTCTACCCTTTCTTTTAAGACCGTTGTTAGTCTAACATTAGGGTCTTCTTTCCTTTCATATATGTAGGGGCATACTGCCTTGAGATCACTTGATTCCCTTACACTATGGCCACTCCCTTCTAATTTGGGAATATTAGTGCTAAGTACCTGATGTTGATGACAACATTGATCTAATATAGAAGAGGCATACCTAGAATGACATTGTAAACCAAAGGCATATCAATAATCATGAAGGTTTGTTGGAAGGAGACACATTTAGAGGGAGTGCTAATAGTGACTTAGATTTCCAGGGTGCCTTTCGTTGATACGCCTAAACCTTCTATCCTAATGAGAAAATTCTTCACTAAGGTTAGTCTTAAGGGGGATGTCCCCATTTGTGCCACTAATTCATATGAGATGATGTTAATCGCACTGCCATCTTCTATCAACACTCAATGTACTCGATAGTTAGAAAGGATTGTAGAGATTACTAGAGTATCTTTATGTAAGAAAGTTATTCCCTCTCTATCTTCTAGAGTGAAGATGAGCTCATGCCACTAATTCAGAAGACGATCAGTTGCAAAGATTTGCTTTTTATACTTTTTTTTTACCTGTTTAGGAATCACCTCCTATAGAGGTGCCATTTAAGATCACATTGATTTTAGGTAGTGCTAGTATGGACTGACCAAGCTCTTCTCTTCTTTACTTGAGATGGGAATCCCTCTTCAAGAACTAGCGGAGATAACCTTTAACTATCAATCTTTCAATTTCTTTCTTCAAGACATAACACTAATCTGTGTCATATCATTTATCCTTCTGAAATAGACAATACTTCTTGGATGTGCAAGTACTATATGACAATCTCATGGGTGAACTGATGTGCAAGTACTGGTATTAGACAAGTTTCTTATCCTAAATAGCCACAAGGACTTCAATAAGAATAGAATTTAATGAAGTGTTACACATTTCAGGGTAACTCAGGTGTTCCCTAATCAGCCTCTTTTGAGTTTTCATAGGATTGTTGTCCCTCCTTGCGATCTTGCTTGGAAGACCTTTCAGGAAATTATTTTTAGAGAAACGAGGAGGACCATGGTATAACACACTTGTCTCCTCTACCCGAATATGGTTCTTCATGGCTTGCTTCACTTTTAACAATGTTTTGTTTGGTAGGGCATATAACTCTTTCTACAGAGCTTTTCCCTTTACTTTACTTATAAAGGCTTTAAAATCCATAAACTCTATTAATTCTTCAACCTTGAGCATTTCTTTATTACACTTTTTCAAGTATGCTCGTGTGGACTTATTATCTACTTGAGTGATCTTATAAAGTTATGTGAAACTATTCTTTATTAGGATACTTGTATTGAATCATGCCATTAGAATAGTACAAAGTTCACTAAAACTTGTCATAGAGCTTGACTTTAAATTATTGTACCACACACGCACTGATCCCTTAAAAATTATGGGGAAGATCTTACATATGGTATAGCTATCTTGGATGACCAGTTTCAGGCTTCTCTGCAATTATGTATATGTTCTATTAGATCTGTAAAACCGTCATAATTATCCAAGGTCATTTTGGTATAAATGTATTCCTTGGGTATACGAGTATGCAACACTCATCTTGGTAGGGGAGAGTCTTAAATTTGATGGGGGGTGTACACATCTTCATGCATATACTCTCCTGCAAACTACTTTTCACTCATATGTCTAGGTTCTAGGGAACTTGAGATTTCTATTGTGAAATGACGATATCTATAGATATCCTTTTACCCTCGATGGTTAGATAAACATCTGTAATACTCATTATATGCACGAGCATCATAATGATATAAACTCTCTTCGAAAAGGTTGGATGACATCTGAAGTTGAAAATGCCCTATCATTTCATTCTACCCATACTTCTCTGGGTAGTGTAACTATCTGTGTATAATAGGTGTGGCCTTCTACTGTGGAGGTCAAAATGAGGGTGCAACAAATTGCTGAGGTGGTGCCAAGACTTGTTGAAGTAAGGTTTCTTTTGCTTGTTGATTGGCCCATATTTATTTGGGTGAGGAGTTGCACTTGGTTGATGAGTTGTTAAAGGCTTGGATGGGCAAAAATGTTTGTTGTAGCAAGGAGATCTGTTACACATTCTATTATAGGAGTGTCTTGGTTTTCTGTCATTGATAATTAGAAAGGATATCAATAATCCAATAGAAAAATTAATGGCTTTTTGAAAGTTTCCATAAACAACGCTAAATGATGATGTTTCAAAATCTTATATGCTTAGGAATGAGGTTATTTGATGTTTGGATAGTAGTTCATAAAATGTTCATATCATTATTTTCTTTTTCATAGCCCAGGAAGTACATAATTGATGGTAGAAGTCTTGATATCTGTAAAATAATCCTTTTCGGTAGGATTTAGGAACCCTCTAATGATAAAACTAGTGACCTTAAATGGGGATTGTATTAAATAAATAAAAAGGCTTTAAATTAAAAGAACAAAAGTATTTATTCCTTTTTATGTGATAAATTCTCTAAGGAGTTAAGGTATGAATGCTTAAAGAGTAGATTCACATGAATTATCACTTTATGATGAATGTGCTCTTTCACACAGCATCAAAATATCAAGTGAAAAAAATCTGACTCGTCAAGAAATAGTTGAGGAATGTAAAAAATGTTTCTAACCTAATTAATAAAATTTATAGACTTGAGATATATATATATATATATATATATATATATATATATATATATATCATAATACACCCACACACGAAAGACACAGAAATTCAACTTAGGTTAGAATATAGTAGAAATATTTTTTTGCATAAAATATATTTGATCCCATTATATCTAATGCGATATACAATTGAAGATTCATTTTAAATTGCAACGTAAAATGTAGATGTGGGTTCAAAATTGAACCATTCATGTTTTTCATAAACGGGAAGCATAAACGTTGCATAATGACTCGATGATTTAAAAATTCAACATTAGCGAGACAACAAAACTACTAATCACCCACTTGCAGTAAGTGCCTTAATTCAACATCTCTTCCAGTTTTACTTCGTTGGAGGACCGGTTGTGTTTCATCAAGGAATCAAGACCCTTGAAATTGCTCACGTCTCTTCTTGCCTATTGTTGATTCCCACAACTGATCAATCAGTCTCTACAAAGTATGGCAGACAAAATTAGGGTTTTCCCACAACGAAGCAATACCTTCTCTTAATTAATCAGGTGGCCAATTAACTAAAAGTAATTAGTGGAGAGAGGGCCCTAAAACCATGACTCTAAAGTGGGCGGTGATGATTCCACTGACGTGTCATGCCCGCAACTTGTTTTCATAGTTGGTAGACTTTTTTTTAGAAAAAGGATTTATTTTGTGTCGTGCTTTACGTGTTAGTGATCCTAATTAACTATGACATGTTGAGTCAAACAAAGCAACCTATGATGATATCTGATCGAAGTCTCAACTGTACAGAAGAGCTACTCCATAATGGTTTTTGAAGCAATGTTAATGGTAGCTAGGAACAAGGTCTAGACGCTATCAGAGCTAAGAAAAGCTGCAAAAACTGATGCTCCACTTTTACTTCTCAACTTCTTCCATGAGCATATTTCTAGTTGACAGTTTGTATTGGATATTCGTCGACTGTGACCTGGGTTTGAACCTTACAAGAGCACATGCTTACGTGACCCATTGATAAATTGGCTGGCTAGTCTTAATCTTGACTAGAACGAGGACTTTTGTGGCTGAATTGACATCTTTGATGCAAAATAATCAACGTACGAAAGAAATAATAATGGAATGAAGATCAATTCTCCAATATAAAAAGAAAACCATTTTAATTTGACGCGGGTTCTTCATATAATTGTGTTAATTTGGTCTTTACAATATTAATATACAAAATTTGATTTGAATTTGTTTGGAAAAATCTTATAGATTTTTTCGAACCTAAAATCTAGCATAATCTTAGGAATAATTATGTATCTAGCTGGTTTAACGTTCATTAAAGCTTTCTAATAGCTTCTTGGTATGCATGTTTTGATTATTATTTATTTATTTATTTATTTAATATGACGTATTTCTTGTTTACAATGTATGTTTATCATTCAACCTTAATCAATTTAGCCAGTATTTTTTTTCATTCCATTACGTGTCTGATGGTATAGCTGGAATGCACCCAAATCCATATCAGCTTATGAAGGGAAAACAATTATTTTAGCGGCAGGGAGGACAGAGGCATACTCTTGGGAGAGTGTTCTCTTAGGTTCTTTAATCTAGCTATATAATCTATGTAAAATGGATATAGTTGAAATGATCTTAAATTAACAAATATACATTTTTTATATATATGTTTATATCTTGCATGTCCTTATTCCCCAATATATAATTAATGTCATGAGAAATTATCTTAGTTTATATACCATGTATGATTATGCACCAAACAAATAAGATTTTTAAACATAATGAAATTTGTCCTCGTCATATCATATTATGATTAATTCATTGTTAATTATTTTATTTTATAATCATGATTGCGTTATTAAATATAAAAGTATTCGCATTTTAAATGTTAGTTATTATCAAATTAGTGATTTGAAGAAAATTTAATAATTTGTTAAAGTTTTGTTGGTTTGCTACATGATATTAAATTGTAAACTATGTTCATCTTATAATTTCTCATAATATGAGTTGCACTATTCTCTAAATTAACTTTAATATTGTCTAAACTTTAATGTATAGTATGAAATTTAGTGTTTATAGATTTTGGATGAAATTTGAATAACTAACTTGTTCAGCTCCATGAAATCCTTTTCAAACTACAAGGTTAAGGATCCCACTAATAGTGTGATGGAACCCTTGAACTTTTGAAAAAAACTATATTCATAAATTAGTGTTTAATGATGGAAATTCTTAACAAAAAAAATAAATATAAATAAAATAAATATATTATAACTAGGTTCCTAGTTAAGTAGTTGAGAGATATACATTGAATTAGTCTTAAAACAATGTACAAAACACTACTATAAATTCATCTAAAACCAACAGAATTACCAACAGAATACTTTTGTTGGTAACTTACGGTGATAATTACCGACAGCCACTATTCTATCTGGACTTCAGTCGGTATATATCACATGATGTGGTTGATGGAGTGATGGCGCATCCTTCTAATGGCGAAGCATGAAAGCACTTTAACAGTGTGCATTCTCACTTTTCAGCTGAATCAAGAAATGTGCGTCTTGGATTGTGTACAGACGGATTCAACCCATTCAGGTCATTTGTTGCTCCTTATTCTTATTGACCGGTCATACTCACGGTTTATAACTTGTCACTGGGGATATGTATGAGGCTGGAGTTCATGTTTTTATCTATTGTCATACTCGGTCCGAGCAGTCTGGGTTAGAATATAGATGTTTGTCTTCGATCATTGATTGATGAGTTGATGCAATTGTGGTCCTCCGGAGCTTTGACTTATGATATATCGAGGAAACATAATTTTGTTATGAGGGCGACTTTGACGTGGACTATCAATGATTTTCCAACTTATGAAATAGTTTTTTGTTGGAGTACGTATGGAACATGTTCATACTGCATGGAAAACAACAAGACATTCATACTAACAAACTAAAGTAAAGCTTCTTTTTTTTTTTTACTATAACCGTCGTTTCATGCCAACGATAGTAATTTTTCTATCAGTGAATGTCACTGTAATATATTGATAGCAATTTTTCTGTCGGTATTAATGTTTGTATTTGATAATTTTCTAGTAATGTCTAATATCTTGTCAAGAAACATCTTAATCTAAAAGTTCAAGTTATTAAATAAAGTTTTAATATATAATTTATATTATTTTTTAATAATAAAATAATTATAATAAAAATATTCTTGTATTGTTTTATTCAAAGTTGCTTTCAAGAACAATATTATTTATTAGAGTAAGTTACCAAAATAACAAGCTGTGTCATATTTCTTTAATGTGAATTATAACAAGCTGTGTCATGGACGATATGGCCGATGCATTAGGTCGCGATCAATAGAGTCCACCTTGAAACAATACAGCCTTTGTTCTACAAGATTCCATGACGTCCAACTCCATCATGGCCTGCATAATCATTATTCTTACTGGAAAAGTCCAATCGTGTTTTTTAATTTCTTTGAATTTTTGTTTTACTTCAAATTATTTTTAAATCATTTTAATTGGATAATATTAAAATAAATTTTAAAAAATAAAAATAAAATATTATTTTATAGTATTTTCAAATAAAAAACATTTTAAAAATTAATATTTACTACAACACCAAATACATGAGTTTTATTTTTTTTGTTCTTGGATATTTTGAAAATAGATTTTTTAGGAAATAAATGGTTGCAAATGCACAACATATCAGTCTAGTAGTTTTGTATCCAGTAATTTTTAAGTTATACTGATTTCGATTTATTTGATGAAGGATAGCCATTTTAGTAAAGCATGATTGGGAGTTGTAAAGGAAATCACGTAGTTGTAACTGCATTGATCTCTATCACTAGATCAGCAGTAACAGTTATTGATTTCTATCCTTAGATTAGCTATATCTTATCCTCTGTATCACTCTCATCTTATCTTACGTTGTATGGTCCTACATATACTGCACTTCTCCAATCCTATAAATATAGGATGCATTGTTGATAAAGAATTGTCTTTTCTGTAAATCTCTATATGGTATCAGAGCTTCTTTCTCTAACGAGATTTTCTTTCAAAATGGCTACATCACCTGAGTCAGTTTTTATCAATAATGAGACTACTCTTGTTGCCTTCAATGCTGGCTCTCAATTACCTTTGAAATTGACCTCCACCAATTTTCCGTTATGGCGTGCCCAGCTGACATCCTTGCTTATAGGCTATGATCTCCAGGGTTATATTGACGGCACTACTATCTGCCCATCATCAACGCTTCCTCCAAACATCTCCCCTGATGGCTCAGCCTCTGCAAATGCTCCAAATCCAGCCTTTTTGTCTTGGCTGAGGGAAGACAAGCTGATACTTCATGCCATTCTTGCATCTGTTTCTGAATCAGTTATGCCCCTCATTGCTGCTTCATCTACTGCTCATGATGCATGGTCTAAATTGCAACGATTGTATGCCAATCGCTCACGTTCTCGTGTTATGCAACTTAAGGAAAATTTAACTCTCATTCAGAGAGAGTCTCGCTCAGTCTTAGATTACCTTCATACCATCAAAGTTATTATTGATGAACTTGCAGTGATTGACTCCCCAATCTCAGCAGATGACATAACCCTCTATGCTCTAAATGGTCTTGGCTCTGAATTTCGTGACATTGCAGCACTCATTCAAAATCGTGAGTCTTCTCTCACCTTTGAAGAACTTCATGATATGTTGGTTTCCCATGAAAGCTATCTAAAATGTATTGAAGCTTCAAATTCTATCACTCTTTCTACTACAAACAACACTCAACGTCGTCCAGTGCACTCCAAATTTCATCGTAACCAACGTTCTAACAATGGTTTCTCCGGAAAAAATCGCACCAACCATAATCAGCATAGTCGTCGAGAATGGTTTGGTAAGCCTCAAATTATTTGTCAGTTATGTGACAAAGTTGGCCACTCAGCAAAGACCTGTCGTGTGGTTTCCAGTAATAAGTCTGTCAATTGTGCATCCTCTAGTGGGACCAAAGATAAAAAATGGCTTATGGATTCAGCTGCTTCTCACAACATTACCTCTGATCTTGCTAATTTGTCTATTCACTCAGAGTATGATGGCACTGATCAAGTTGTCATTGGCGATGGCTCAAGTTTGCAAGTTACCCATGTTGGCTCTATGACTCTTCCCTCTGCCTCAAAATCCTTTAAACTCACAGATATTCTTTGTGTTCCTAATATTCATCAGAATCTGATTTCTGTTCATAATTTCACTCGTTCCAATAATGTTTCTATTGAGTTTCATCCATTTTATTTTCTTGTGAAGGATCGGAGCACGGGGGCGACTATTCTTCGCGGTAAATGTCAGGATGGTGTTTATCCAATGCCAATGCCCTCTGCTGCAATCCAATCTTCTGCTTTAGCATTTGTTGGTGAACGAACAACATCTGACAGATGGCATAAACGACTTGGGCACCCGTCAAATAAAATTGTTGATTTTATTATTCGTCGTTTTTCTCTTCCTGTTGTCAGGTCTCGTCCTTCCTTACCATCACTTTGTTCTGCTTGCCAATGCAATAAAAGTCATAAATTACCATTTTCTTCTACATCTCTTACCAGTACTCATCCTCTTGAATACATCTATACAGATCTTTGGGGGCCTGCATCTTCAACATCAATTGATGGATTTTGTTTTTATGTACTATTTATTGATCATTTTACCAAATATTGTTGGTTATTTCCAATTCATCGAAAAAGTGATGTTCACTCCATTTTTTGCCAATTAAAAGGTTTGCTTGAAAAACAGTTTGGTTTTCAAATCAAGCATTTATACTCTGATAATGGGGGAGAATATTATGCTCTTCGCAACTATCTCTCTTCTAATTCCATTAGTTGGCTAACCACAGCTCCCCATACCCCTCAACAGAATGGCACCAGTGAACGACGTCATCGTCACATTGTTGAAACAGGATTAACTCTATTAAGTCAAGCACATCTCTCTCCATCCTATTGGTCCTATGCTTTTCAGACAACGATTTACTTGATAAATCGCATGCCATCTTCTGTTTTACAAAATCGAAGTCCATTTGAGTGTCTATTTGGTCGCTTACCTGATTATACAAAAATGCGCATTTTTGGTTGTCAATGTTATCCATGGTTAAAACCTTACACAACCAGTAAACTACACTCAAAATCCATGCCTTGTCTATTTCTCGGTTACTCAACCACACAAAGTGCTTATAAATGTATGGATCTTAATTCCTCACGCATTTACTTGTCTCGCCATGTGGTTTTTGATGAAAGTCACTTTCCCTTTTCGACCTTTGCCCCTGTCACTATGCCTTCTCTGTCAATTTCAGGTGTTAAAGCACAAGATCTTCATATACCAACAGTGCCTTCCATTGGATTGCCACCGTCCTCGACTACCACTGTGTTGACTAGTTCTCCTACTGCTTCATCCTTACCTTCTCCTCCACCAACACAACCTCCATCTACAGACATCCATCCACATACCAGTCCTGCAGCCTCACAACAACCCATTCATACACATCCCATGATCACCAGATCTATGAATAATATTCATAAACCAAAACAACTTTACCTTGCCACCAAATATCTTATTCCTTCACCTATAGAGCCAACCTGTGTGTCTCAAGCATTACAAGATCCAAAGTGGCGCAATGCCATGTCTGAGGAGTTTACTGCCTTGGTTAAACACGGCACATGGGAGCTTGTTTCACCTAGCTTCACCATTAAACCTATCGGATGCAAATGGGTCTTTCGAATTAAACGTAATTCCGATGGCAGTATCTCTCGCTACAAAGCACGACTGGTTGCCAAGGGGTTTAATCAACAACATGGTTTTGACTATACTGAGACCTTTAGTCCTGTTGTGAAATCAGTGACCATTCGAACTGTTCTCTCTATTACTGTTAACAACAAGTGGCCACTTCGACAGCTTGACGTGAATAATGCATTTTTGCATAGCCAACTACAAGAGAATGTATTTATGGTTCAGCCTCCAGGTTTCATTGATTCTACTCTGCCCTCTCATATTTGCAGGTTAAAGAAGTCTCTCTATGGCTTAAAACAAGCCCCACGTGCTTGGTACCAAGAATTGCGCACTTCTCTTCTTCAGCTGGGATTTCAGCAGTCCAAGTCTGACTCTTCCTTATTTATTTACACATGTGATGGGGTTACAATATTCCTTCTGGTTTATGTGGATGATCTTTTAATCACTGGAAGTGATTCTGCATCTATGTCTAAAATTATCAAGCACCTCAGCACTCGCTTTTCATTGAAGGACCTTGGCTCATTGCATTATTTTCTCGGGGTTGAAGTGTTCTCTGTCAAACAAGGGTTATTTCTGTCGCAACACAAATATATTTGTGATCTCCTAACACGCACAAAGATGGATGGTGCTAAAACTGTGAAGACCCCTCTTGCCACTAAGGATTGTCTACAACTTAATGATGGCTCTTCTTCTGTTGATCCTACTGCATATCGTCACGTTATAGGAGCTCTCCAATATCTTTCTCTGACTCGGCCTGATATCTCATTTCCTGTCAACAAGCTGGCTCAATTTCTGCAAAAACCATTTCAGCTTCATTGGATTGCTGTCAAACGTGTTCTGCGTTACCTAAAAGGCACTCTTCATCATGGAATTCTACTCAATTGCACCAATGATCTCAATCTTCAAGGGTTCTCTGATGCAGATTGGACAGGTGATAAGGATACCAGAGTTTCCACATCTGCCTACCTTATCTTTCTAGGAGACTGTCCCATTTCCTGGAGTACACGGAAACAACGTGCAATTGCACGCTCTTCCACTGAGGCAGAGTATCGGGCTCTTGCTTCTGCCACTTCAGAAATTATTTGGATCCATTCTTTACTTCGTGAACTTGGTATTCCAATAACCAAACCTCCAAACTTATTTTGTGATAATATTGGTGCTACTCAATTAAGTCTTAATCCTGTACTACACTCACAGATGAAACACATTGCAATTGATCTTCACTTTGTCCGTGATCTGGTTTCTAAAGGAATGCTTTAGGTATCTCATATCAGCACTCACGATCAGCTTGCCGATCTCCTCACCAAAGCTTTGTCTCGTCAGAAATTTCAAACATTATGCTCCAAGATAGGCTTATCTGATGGAACGCCTATCTTGCGGGGGCGTGTAAAGGAAATCACGTAGTTGTAACTGCATTGATCTCTATCACTAGATCAGCAGTAACAGTTATTGATTTCTATCCTCAGATTAGTTATATCTTATCCTCTATATCACTCTCATCTTATCTTACGTTGTATAGTCCTACATATACTGCACTTCTTCAATCCTATAAATATAGGATGCATTGTTAATAAAGAATTGTCTTTTCTGTAAATCTCTATAGGAGTATGGTTGTGGTTATTTTTTAAAGTATTTTTCATGTCAAAATACATTAAAATGATGTTTTTTTATTTTTTAAAAAATTATTTTTAAGATGAACGCATCAAAACAATTCAAAATATACAAAATAAAATTAATTTTTAGCCAAAAAAATTGAATTTTTGTAAAATACGGTTTGTACTGCGTTCCCAACCGGTGCCACCAATAAAATTTTTAATAAATAAATAAATCAACTGTACTTTTTTAATTTTCTTCTTTTTATTATTTAAAAAGCAAATTGGTAGAAATTAACTTCAATTTCATAAGATTTGCCTGTGCATCCACATCATGCTATGGATAGAATTTTAAGTCAACTTTTAATTTAAGTCAAGAAGGTGTCGGTATTTTGGATAAATTTTTTTAGTATTGTAATTTGTTTAATTAGAAAAACATAAATATAATATCTAAGCTTAATAAAATTAATTGAAAAGTATATAAACGGATAAATCATATTAATGATAATTGAGAAGCAAATTTATCTTCCTTGAAAAGCTTTCCATGTATATATATATATATACACACACACACACACAAATATCTTACATTACTATCTTTTTTATTTTGTATCTTTTCTTTTATCTATCTTAGATGTCAATTCTTGTTATTATGTATAAATAATTTTTATTTTTATAAGTGCATCATTCGTATACAATTTATATATCTAAAATTTAAAATTTAAAGATAACTTATAATAATCTCTTGAAATGTTATGAAATTATTGAAATAATTCAAAATATTAATTATTATTTTAAAAACATATTAAATTAAACAATTTAAAAAAACTAGAGAGATGGTATTAGTTAAAATTTAAATTTAAAAAAATAAAATTAAAAATTAAAATTAATTACAGCCCCTACATAAAAATTAATTTTTTATATAAATACATCATGGAAGTATATTTATTTATCTAAAATTTAAGACGAAAATATTAAAGATAAATTAAAAGTAATCTCTTAAAGTATTATAAAATTATTAAAATATTATTTACTAATAAATTGTTTTTACTAAGCTTAAAATTTGAAAGATATGTTAATTAAAATCTAAATAAATAATAGTTAATGAAAATTTTAAAAAAAAAAATGAAGCGAAGGCAATCCCTGCTACACTAGGCAGGACAAGCCCACATGCCTATAAAAAAAAAGTTCAAGCCCATGTGCTTGGTTTAGTTATTTTTTTTTTTTTTTTAATGGACGATCGTCATTCATCTTGGCAAATGATGTGTTTTCAAGTCACTTTCATGACCAGAAAATAAGGATATAGTTTTAGAACCTCAATAATTCATTTTCAACTTGGTTTTATTTAAAAACAATACCTCAAAAACATTTTAAAAAAATTTAGAAAAACATTTTCAACACCGAAACACCTTCTAATCAATTAAAAAATTAAAAATTAAATAAAATAAACAAAGAATTAATAAATCTCAATCTATTTTTTCCAACATTTTTAAAGGGCAAAACTATATTTATTAAATTTCTTTCTCTAAGATAACCCTTCTTTTGTTATCAATTTTTACCTTTTATGTGGTTGGAATGTAATCAGCCAAATATTTTTTTTTTTGACAAATTTCTATCTCATCTTCAGTATTTAAGAATTGAAATATGACAAAAATAAAACTTAATACTCAAAAACTGAAATATGATAAAAATAAAGTTTTTTATTTTAATGTAAAAACCTGAAGTGATAGGGACCGAACATTTATAATTTATAACTCTAGTGAATAAATTGAAGTTTTTAGATCCTTTTTAAAAATATAGGTTCAATTTTAATGCTTCTTGTTTTTTTTTTTTTTGCTTAACAATAATCTAAAATTTTATTTCAAAAAATTAAGTTTTAATTTAACATTGAAATATTCTATGATATATTAATTATGTAAGAATATGTAAGTAAAAATAAATCCTAACACATAAAATCATACTAATATAACTTAGAATGATGAATTTTTTTAAAAAATAAATAAATTTTTATTGAAGACCTCAGATTGATATTCTCAATAGTTTTTTTTTTTTTTTTTTTTTTTTTTTTTTTTTCACTCTCAGTATTCGGCATGGACACCGCTAGAACAAAATGAAGAATCATTTCGTGAAGCTAAAGCAAAAGCCCAACCGATTTTTATATTACTAAATGAGTCCATTCAGTCCTGACTTCAAGTAATATTTATAAATATCGGTTGGGCTTTTGCTTTAGCAGAGCTATAAGGAAATCTGTGTTGTTGGAAATTTCTTGCCCGGGCCCAATTATTTGCTTAGTTTGATCCTTTTAAATTAGAGGTGTTAAAAAAATTTCTGATCAGTAATATTAATATTATTTAATTTGATTTAACTTGTAAAAGTTAGATAATATAAATATTATGGGTGATAGTGGATCAAAAAGAATAATAAATACATATCATAAGTATGGGTTGAGACTTTTAAAACCCGCTTAACTTGACCTAACATATATAACCTAATATAAGAAACCTAAGTTTTCGATACAAATAATTTTTTTTCTTTCTTTCTTTTTATTTTTTCCTCTCTCGCCTTCACGCTCACAGTCGCCTCTCATTCTCTTAATCTCTCTCCCTTTTCTATATTCTCTACTTTCATATAAATTATAGTTGTTCATTTTGAAGTTTAATATGATAAATTACAATCTTAATCTTTTATGTACCAAGATACCATAAGAAAACAATCAAGAATCCAAATTTAACTTTTATTTTCTTAGACAAAACGCAAACCTAAAAGCATTTTATAGTCTTTTTCTATTGGTTTGTCTTTTTATCATAATGCACCCTAATAGTTTAAAATGTTTGGTTGTGATTTTTTTTTATTTTTGCTTTGTTTTTTATGTTGAAATTGTGATAGTTTTTATGTTGTCCCTAATATATGCATTTTAAGGGCATTATCTAGTTGTAATAGTTGTAAGCCGAGATTTTTTTACGACCATCAAAGAAAAAGAGTATTAATATACCCAACTCATGAATATCGGTAATATCCACAAAAACTTTAAACCAACCCAATATATCCAACCCTCTCAGGTTCAAAAAACTAAATGGATCGGGTTTATATTTTGGGAAACATTAGAAGTTGGGTTAGATATAATTATAGGTCAAAACCTAACCTACTGTATCCACAAACACCCATACTTATAATTTATTAAAGGAACTGAACCAATCATTATATGCTAACACATTTTAGGTTGGCGTATAAGTTTCGCTACACCATTGACCCGTGTTATGTCATGGGTCAGATCAATATTTTTTTGAATGTCGTAGGTTAGATCAATATCTTTCCGAACGTAGAAATAAATGTGTTGGAATTACTAATGTGTTTCTTAAAAACAATAACCATGAATTCAAAACCTATTGCATATTGGATGATATTTTTTTTTAAATTAAAACGATGATATACTGAATGATACTTTTTTTAATATTAAAATGGTAACATATTGAATCGACATGGGTCGGCCTAGTTTAATCAAAGAAACTCGCAGGTCAGGTAATAAACCATGTTAATTCTACAAAAATCAAATAGAAACAAATTGAAAAACTCAATCCCCAATTAACTCAACATTAAATGACAAAATTAACAAAAAAAAATGATATTCAATTAAAAAAAGCCCCAAGTGAACCTAAGTTAATCAATCAAACTCGCAACTTGAGTCATGCACCTAGCTGGACTTAATAATTTTTTTAATTCTCGAGAGTATTTCATGCATTTTTTTTAAAGAACAACCAGGATAGGTGTGTGAGACTCAGATAACAAAAGCATGTCTAATTTTTTTAAGCTAGATAACAAAATTAGGCCTTTTTATTTAAAGTTAAATTCAAAAAACATAGATCATTAAATGACAAAGGATGGATATTTTTTTAGTTTGAAGGACTTAAAATGCATTAAACAGCACAAAAAAAAAAACAAAGAGCTAGAGTGTAAAACATGGATAAAATTAAACAAAAAACAAAAATAAGAAGAAAACACATGCCATACACACCCTTGGCCCATTAGAAAGAAGCATGGCCCACACCAGACCTTTTTCTTTCAATTTTAAAAGGCTGACGACTCTACCCTTTGATTTTCTTAAAATAAAAAAGGCACTGACGACGTGCTGTGCAGCCCAAGAATTTGACAATTAAAGGGTTACTTGAAAATTAGGACAATGATATTTTATGGCTAAAACTTTGACTCAAAACTCATTTTTGACCTAAAACACCTAAAAATCACCCTATAGACAATGCTAAACCTATTTATAGCCTCAAACAACCTAAAAATTGATTTAAAAATCCAAAATCAACCTAAACTCAAAAACATTCTTGAGTTTAGATCTACCATCATAGGCTATGGTAATACCAAAGAACACCTTAGTGAAACTCCCTTAATTGAATAGAACCTGTTGATGTGTAGATCGATTATTTTGGTGATCAAGATCAACGTGAATTGAAACTTTCTCTCTCTACTACTAGAATCTTGTATGTCTCTCTCTTCTCTCTCAAACTAGTGAATAAAATAAATAAAGTCTTGTATCAAAATTGAATTTTAGAAAATAGAAGGGACTGAAAAGTGATCATTTGGGAAATTGGATGACTAATACAGACTTTTTATGCCATTTTGACCACTTATTTTAAATACCTTTTCCATCTTGGTCCTCCATCTTTCAATTTTGCCCTTGGTTAATAAATAGGAAGCAATTGGCCATCAATTTCACAATACAAGGACTCAACCGAGAAAAACAAAAAATTATGAATTAAAATGAAAAAAAAAATCATTGCTGGTTTTCACCTCAAAGCTTAGTTTTCTTTATAATTATAATTATAATTATAATTTATAATGGGTCCATCAAGCTGGGGTTTTCAACATTTTAGGTTGGAGAATAAGTTTCGTGGGTCTCCCCCTTTTAATTTATTAAAAGAAGAGAAGGGGTCCATTCTCTCTCTGGTGAAACTGAACTCTTCGAGTCCTGAATTGCAGCAATTTCCATTCAAGAGATTAAAATATTCCACACGATGACGAGCACCAAAGAGTCAGTGACATATAATGTCAATTTAATTCTACATTGTATTTTGGGTATTTTTTATTACTATTATTTTCTTGAGACCGATGCTGTCCTTCGTCCGGAGCCTTCTGAATTGTCAAAAACCTGTGGATAGGCTAACTCCATTAGATCCAGCCAGTAGCAGTCACAAAAGATCTTGTGCATATATTTTTTTCCCTAGTGAAAAACCCCAACATCAATTACTAGAAAACATGTTGTGCCATGCTATGATACCCTACATATTTTCCAAAAGCTTTTGGAAAGACAAGAAGGCAAAGAAATTAATGACCACCGCAATGATTTGGAGGGCTTGAATGTTTGGAACAGTAAAGGTCCAGTTCACATGGTCCGAATGTGTGCCTTACCCATGGCCTCAAAAATCTATGGTCTAGGGTCGTTTCTGCCATGCACTCACGTGGCTCTAATTTGTCTGCCTATCCCGACAATAGTTTTTTTTTTTTTTTTTTTTGACGTTTAGGGTGATTGTGATTAAAATTGTTTTTTAAAATGATATTTTTTTTATTTTTTATAACTTATTTTCTACATTAGCATATCATCACCGTATCAAGAAAATATCATTAACATAGGAGAATAGGGAAATTTTCTACAAGTAAAGTTACCACTAGATAAAAAAGCAAGGAGCATCCGAGTACATTGCAGCTTGGAAGTTGGAGCATTTTGGACCCTTCTGAATGCAATGTTGTTGTCATTCTTTATTGCTTTTCTTTTTTCCCTTCTGATTTTCCCTTCGGGTCAGACAAAAAAATGAACTCAATCCGACAAAGGGAGTCCTATCATGTTCTGTTTCTGAAAACGGTGCTTCTTGGGCTTGCTGGCCATGGAAATGTTTTTGTCTTAGCCTCTGATAAAAATGTAATATCTTTTATCTTAAATACTATGCCCGACAGCAGCTCTATCATGAAACACCAGCTGTAAATAAATTTGCAACTTAAATTTCATGAATGATGACTTGACAATTAATTGCATGAATTGCATTTATCAATTTCGTGAATGATGACTTGACAATTAATTGCATGAATTGCATTTATCAATTTGTTTCATGCAAATAATTAGAAAAACACTCCTTATACACTCCTAATAGAGAAATACTAGATAGGTGTCCAATGATTTTCAGTAGGTTGAGATGAATTTTTTTTAGTGTAAAAAGACATCATAAAAAGATAATTAAAAAAATAATTATTATTAATTTATAAGAATCAAAACGACGTAGAAGGCTGAAATTTAAAAAAAAAATCAATGAACAAAAAACAATTTAAAAGAAAAAAGTACCATCAAACCCGGGCGAGAGCCAAAACTTGCAAATAGAATCATGTATACGGGATAACAAATAGAAGGCAGAGCAGGAAAAAGAAGAAGCTTAATTTTAAAAATAATCAAAATTTAAAGGAAAAAATCGAAAAGCATAAAAAAAGCAACCTAAAAAACCCCTGGGCTACTTAACTAAACCTCTTGCCTATATTATGAGATGCGGATAACATAATTCAAAAGAAGACGAAGTAAATAACGAAGTTTATTTTTCAAAACGAACAACTCCAAAAGATGTAATCTAAAAAAAATATAAACATGTATTAACGTTTCAAACTCATGACACTAGTCAGTGACTAAATTAGAAGCGCCTTATTTATAAAGCCACTATTTTCAAACTTGACTCAACCTAACAGGTTGACCCATGATCTAGGTGACCCTGGGCATAGGTTGGCCTAGGTTTCGAAAGAAATTGGGGAGAATTGATCCAATGTAAAATAGTCAAAACCCCAGTTAACGCAGGGCAAATCTAGTCAAAATTGGGTCAGAACTTGTTAACTATTTTCCTTTATTTTAATTTTTTTTCATTTTTACTTTTTTTATAAAATAAAAAGATTTGGTTGACATGAGTTAACTCGGGTTAACCTACTCAACCCATGACCCAATACTTGTCTCGGATTAACTTCTAGGTTGGGTCTAAAAACTATAGGAAAAACCAAAGAGAGCACATTCCGATAAATCAAATGTCAAATGATAAGGTAAAAAAAAAAAATCAAAGATAGAAGAAGTAGAAATTAAGAGAATAAGGACTTCATTCAAAAAAAATGACAAAACAACCTAAAAGTTTGAATCGAAGGGAAAATTGAATAAAAAACTAACAAAAGAATCCAAAATAAATAATAAAAATCAAGAGAATGGGCACCAAATTAAAAAAATCAAGATTATAGACTTAAGGATGAAATTGAAAACAAAATAAAATTCGAAAAAAGGATTAAGAATCAAAATTATAAAGGCTTAACTTGAAATATCATCAAATCTTGAATTTAAGGGCAAAATTGAAATGAAAAATCAAATTTACAAAAGAATCCAAACCAAAAATAAAAATCAAGGGAATGAGAAACAAATTTGAAGAAATTAAAAATAAGATCATGGATGTAAGCCTGAAATTGAAAATGAATTAAGATTTTAAAAAAAGGGCTAAAATTCAAAATTAGAAATCAAAACATTGAGGGTTAACCCTGAAATATCATAGAATAAGATGACAAATTTGATATAAAAATCAAATTCTAAAGGACAAAATTGAAAAAAAAATCAAATTTGATACAATTAAAAGAATAAGGACCAAATATGATAAAATTAACGAATAACATACTCTTCTAGTTTTTGGCAAGGGTAGCATGTTTTTCAAGGATGAAGAGAGAGAAAATAAGGGAGAAACAATATCGTCGGAGCTCCACCATGTTTGGGGGGGCTACACGTGCCCCACCACTATGAAGGGGTAGCGAGATGCATCAAATGACACCTCAAAATGTGGTGTTCAGCCAGCGGGAGGCAACACACGCACCACCTAAAAGTCATGGGTACCTCCTACTTGTTGGCACATGCACCAATGAATATCCTTTTATTTAAAATAATATTATATTTAAATGAAAAGACTAAAATTCCCCCAAGTCAACTTGCCAATTACAAATAAACCAACAGGTAGTTATGAAAATGCCCTTAATCGTAACCTTTAGAAAATTAAATTTAAAGGCTCATTTGGGCACTGTATTGTCCAAATAAAAGTCCTAGATACCCCTGTGAATCTTAAATTGACAATTTTATGTTGTGGCAAATACCATTTTACCATTAAAACCAAGTTATTAATTTTATGTTGTCATGGGCAAAATAGTAATTTCATCGTGCACGTCCACAATGAAATGTAAGTGTGTTCATAGTGAAACATTGATGGGTTTTAGTTTTTATTTTTTAATGAACACAAAGGAATGCCAAAACATAGTAGCCACTAGATTGGCTCGTGCTATACTACGGATCAGATCAATTTTTTTTAATGTAAAAAATATCTAAGAGTTGTTAGTGTATTTTCTAACAAAAAAAAAACAAATCTTGAAATCAAAATATAATGCATATTGGAAAATATTAGATGATATTTTTTTTTAATATGGAGACGACGCCATATTGGATCAACCTAAGTTAACTTATCAAATCTACGACCCAAGTCATGAGACCATGATAACCCTATAGAAAGAAATTAAAAAAAATAAAATGAAGGTCAATCCTTAATCAACCCAATGTTAAAGGATGAAACTGAAAAAAATATTAAATTAAAAGGGATGAAAAAAATACCCAAGTCAACTGAGTTATCATGTCAAACTCATGACTCAAGTCATTAAATCGAGATATCTCAATAGACAAAAATCAAAAAAAAATTATGAAACTCAATTTTCAACCACTTCAATAATGAAGGGCGAAATCGAAAAAAATCAATTAAAAACAGGACCTAAAGAAATAGCACAAGTTAACTTGAGCTAACTTGTTAAACATGTGATCAAGATTTTAAGACCTAAATAACTTAATAAAAATAAAATAAAATAATATTGAAGTTTCATTTTCAATAGATCAAATATTGAAGGTTGAAATGGAAAAGAAAAGAAAAGAAAAAACTATATCCATAAGTTCAGGATAACTAGGATAACTCCACAAAAAGCAAATTAAAGCAAGATATGAAATTCAATTCCCAAACAATTTAATATCAAAGGATGAAATTTAAAAAACACTAAATTAAAAAAAGAATATTAAGTAGTTAGAGGGTGAAGTTGAAAACAAATTTTCAAAAAAGACCCAAAAAATAAAACGAGTTGACTCGTGTCTACCTACCAAACCCATGATCTAGGTTAGAAGATTGAGATAACTCTATAAAAAGCAAATAAAAAAAATTATGAAGCCTAATTAAAAAAAATCTAAAATTAAAAAAAAAATCTAAAAAATATGAAGAGAGTCAATTCATGTCAATTTATCAAACACACGATCCGGGTTATAAGGTCAAAATAATATCATTGAAAGCAAATCAAAATAAATGACAAAGCTCAATTTTCAACCAACCCAATATTAAATGATGAAATTAAAAAACAAATCAATTAAAAATAAACAAAAAATTAATAACCAAGTTAACATGTTAAACTTGTGATGTGGGTTATAAGACCAGTATAACTTCATAAGAACATAGATAAAAATATATATATATATATATATATATATATATATATATGAAACTTTACTTCTAATATATCCAATGTTGAAGGTTGAAATCGAAAGGAAAAAAAAAACTAAATTCATGAGATCAAGATAATGTCATAGAAAGCAAATCAAAAAAATATATGAAACCCAATTTCTAACCAACTCATTTTTAAAGGATGAAATTTAAAAAAAATAATTATAAAAAGTTATAAAAAAATAATTTGAGTTAACCTGTTAAACTCATGACTTGGGTCATGAGATGATGATAGATTCATATAAAGCAGATCAAAAAATATTACAAAGCTTCACTTCAAACATATCCAATATTAAAGGTTGAAATCAAGAAAAACAAAAAATAAATCCATGAGATTGATATATAATCTAACATAAAGAAAACAATACAAAGCACAATTCCCATAATAACCTAATATAAAATGACAAATTTGAATAAATAAACAAATATGAAGAAGATGGGTTGTTAACTGGTAAAAATGAATAAATAAATATACATACATAAAATGTGTGTAGAAAATTTAATTTTTAAACATTTGTTGTTGTTGTGTATCCTATTAGGTATCGTTTGATTATTATCTCGAGA
>Ga0325410_1001036_pt1 | contig 30128 bp, 14 predicted proteins | sample PopdelMetagenome_16_FD_206182 | JGI IMG/M metagenome (GOLD analysis project Ga0325410, IMG submission 206182) | Populus deltoides microbial communities from Bellville, Georgia, United States - Xylem-PdIQD-R3 | ecosystem: Host-associated > Plants > Phyllosphere > Stem > Wood/Secondary xylem...
AAAGTAGGGTTGGGTTGGGGTTTTCGGCTTGTGGTTTTTGTTCTATCCCCCCTTTCTTTCCTTTTGCTTTTTAATTAATTTCTCATTTCCTTGTTTCTTTCTCTCTCTCTTCTTCCGATTTTTTTTTAGTTTTCTGATTTTTCTCGCTTTTATTGTTTTTCAATAATATAGCAGAATACAGTATACACTCACATATAATGGTGTGTTTGTTTCTAAGATCTCAAGTAGATCTTTTCGTTCAATGTGGTATTTGATTTTAACATATCATATATTTATTTTAATTTTGATCGCCAGAAAAAAAAAGTGTGGGATTTTTGAGTTTGAAAATCTAACTGTGGTTATTTTTTAAATTATTTTTTAATTAAAAATATAATAAAATAATATTTTTTAATATTTTTAAAATTATTTTGATATTAACGCATTAAAATGATTTAAAAACATTAAAAAAATATTAATTTGAAGCAAAAAAATTTAAAAATATTTTTAAAACATAAAAATAAATAAATTTTTAAAATTTAGGATAAAAGAATTAATGTGGGATTCTCGGAGGCTAAGCAAGATTGAAATAAAATTTTAAAAATATTCATTCGGGGCTGTAAAAAAGAGTGCTCAATAATATCATAAAATAAATGATATAATCTTATTAAAAACATAGCACAAAACTAAATATTGTGTGATAAAATAATATCCTAATAAAACAAGAAAGCCTTTTACAGGTAGAGCACATACCCTAGGCTGGCATGTAAAATAACAAGCAAAGCGGGTGCGGGTCTGGGAGGCCGGACTCACTTGCCCAACCTCTTTTTTTCTTTTTATAATGTACAGATGAAGCATCGCCATTCATATAAAAGAAAAATATTTAAAATGTTGCTTGCCAACCTAGTTTTCGTCCACCGGAGCGGTGGTTGAATTGGGTGATTTTGGCCTATAAAAACTTTTTTAGTCTATAAACACCTGATAAAAAGTTAGAATCTCTAAAAATTATTTTTTTAAAAATAAAAAATCCTTTAAATTAATTAAAAAACACAAAATCAAACAAAAAAAATATTTTCTCAACTCTAATATACTTTTTTTCTGACAATATAAAAGTTGAAAAAAAATACCTTATTGAAACTCCTCTAAAATCTATTTACACTAAAAATAATTGTCTTTTTTTTCAAACATAAAAATTAAAAAATAAATAAAATAAATTTTTTAATAAAAACTAAAATTTTAATAACTGAAGAAACCATCTTTCCCTATCAATCATCGTATAATGATTTTCAATTATTACTTTTCTTTTGATATATAAGAAATATATTTTTTCTATCTCAAAGATATTATCACATTCTACTTTTAATGCAAAAAATTTAAAAATTACGATTAATTATAAATTAAGTTATCTGTTTTTAAATTACTTCATACTAGTGGGAAAAGAGAAAAAAATAAAGGGAAAGAATTAAAGTAAGTTATAATTTAAAACACAATATTAAAATTAAGATGGTATTTTAAGCAGTGGCAGTGATTATTTTTAAATTTTTTTTATTAAAAATATATTAAAATAATATATATATATATATATATTATTTTTAAATTTTTTTATAACAATACATTAAAATAATTTTAAATTATATAAGAAATTCAAATTAAAATAAAAAATTCCGAAAATTAAAATAAAAAACAAAAACAAACGCCCTTTCAAATAGTTGACTTTTTTCTTGGAATGAAAAATAGTTTTCGTACGGTGGGAGTAACTTCCAAGACCAAATGCAAGCTACCAATGCAATCTGAAGTCTGAACACAAGAAGAAACGTACAAATCACTCTCGATGCTCCGCAGCAGGCAAATTCATCTAAACTCCAATTCTATAAAATTCGAAACAGATCATCCCCTCAATTTCCGTGTCTGCTATGGCCGATCCCACCACCACCCGAATAGTCCTTGAACCATCATTCACCTTCGACCTCACCATTCACTCTCACACTTCCATAAAATCCATTGCAATTTCACCATTCTCAACGAATTCTCAATGTTTCATTTACCTAGGCACTTCATCTGGTTCCCTTCTCCTGCTTTCCACATACCCAGAAAACCCAAATGACAAAACCCCCACCAAAGACCCGAAATCGACACTGGATTTTGATGTTTCGTTTCGAGACGTTTCGTTGTTAAAATCAGTTTCTTTTGGTGACTCGCCGTTAGACACGGTTCTCTTGCTTGATGAGATTGGAAAGGTTGTTGTTCTCTGTGATGGTTTTTTGTTTTTGACGGATTCGGGTTTGGTTCAACCCGTTAAGAAACTGGGGTTTTTGAAAGGGGTTTCTTTCATCACTAAGAGAATTAAGAGTAGTGAATTGGAGTGTAGTGATTTATTCAGTGATAGTAGTTTGGAGGGTTCAAGTGCAAGTTCTCGAATTTTGAGCAGATTAGGAGGCGGGGTTAGAGCTAATGGGGTTAAAGGTAAAGATTTTGGGCAAAAAAGTGAGGGTGATTATGTTTTTGCTGCTGTGATTGGGACAAAAATGACTTTAATAGAGCTTAGAGTTGGTAAGAATGACAAGGAGGTTGATTTTACGGTTTTGAAAGAAATGCAGTGTATTGATGGGGTTAAGACAATAGTGTGGATCAATGATTCCATAATTGTTGGCACGGTTAATGGGTATAGTTTGTTTTCGTGTGTTACAGGCCAAAGTGGGGTGATTTTTACAATGCCTGACGGGTCTAGTTTGCCATTGCTTAAGTTGTTGCGGAAAGAAAAGAAGGTGTTGTTGTTGGTGGATAATGTTGGGATTGTTGTTGATGCCCATGGGCAGCCAGTTGGAGGGAGTTTGGTATTTCGTAAGGGTCCAGATTCTGTTGGGGAGTTGGCTTCTTATGTAGTGGTAGTGAGGGACGGAAAGATGGAGTTGTATCATAAGAAATCAGGTAGCCTTGTACAGACTGTTAGTTTTGGCAGTGAAGGAGTTGGGCCATGTATTGTTGCAGACGAGGAAAGTGGGAATGGGACACTTGTTGCTGTTGCAACGCCCACCAAGGTGTGAGAAATGGTTACCTCTTAGATTATATTATTTCACTGCACCTTTATTGATCTTTAGGCATGAATATTAGTTTTATGCATGGGGCTCCTTGGGTCTCTGGGTGGTTTACTGTTAATTATACAAGCTAAATTATGAACAGTTAGTCACTGTGCTGTGTTAAGCTGAGTTTCCGAGTGAAATATTTTTCTGATCATTTGGACCTTGAGCCAGAAACTCAGAAAGTATCTTCAAAAGTAACTCCGAGGCTTTCTTTTCTTTTAAACTTTGTTGCTTGCATACCTAGTCATTTTTAAAATGCAAGTTGTTTAGATTTTAATCTGATCATTAAGAGATTTATGGAATTAGTGGCACAAAATACTTGTTTAAGATTTTGTGTCCTGGTTAGGAACATCCCATATGCTTCTGGATGCAGGTTTATTTAAGAAGATATTTGATAGTTTTTCTGCTTCATCTTGATTATTGCCAGGTTATTTGCTACCGGAGAGTACCTACTGAAGAACAAATCAAAGATTTACTGAGAAAGAAAAATTTTAAGGAAGCAATCTCCATGGTGGAGGAGCTTGAGAGCAATGGTGAAATGTCTAATGAAATGCTATCCTTTGTTCATGCTCAAGTGGGGTTCCTGCTGCTTTTTGACTTGCATTTTGAGGAAGCTGTTAATCACTTTCTACAATCCGAGACAATGCAACCTTCTGAAGTGTTTCCATTTATAATGCGAGATCCAAATCGCTGGTCGCTGCTGGTATGTGCTTACTGTCTCATTTTTCCAGACCCATTCCCTCGTCAGTAATTTTGATTTGATAAGGGATGGAACATCTGCTTCCCTTTAATTCCATAAACTTCACTGGCCCCAATATTCTAAAGGATTGATCATTTATCTGTCATTTGATATTTCTTCATTTCTTTTTGCATACTATGCATATTACAGATGCCAAAATCCTGACTTTCTTCTTATTCCTTTCCACCCTTGTTTATGTGAGTTGCCACTAGCAAAAAAAGAATATCGATTGTAACATGTGTATTCTTGGTAACCATGCCTCCTTCTGTAGTTCAATGAATTTGAATTAAGGAACCACATACACACAATCTATATAACAGAAGAATTAGTATTCTAAATGAAAAAAAGGATTGAAAGTGGGATCTTGAAAAGGGGCGATTGTTTGTTTGCATCTGTGTAGTTATACACTTGTTGGTTAGTTGGTGATTGAGTATACCTGGTCAGGGTGGTGACCTGTATTGAATGTGTTTGGCATTGGTTGAAAGATGGAATGGGATAAAAAATGCTACCACTTGATTGTGCAGTTAAATGGATGAGCAATAGTTTCTAAAACTCTGTATATTATGTGTTTATGCCCTGTTTTATCGTGTTTTTGTTGGAGTAGAGTACATTAAGCTTATATTGAAGTGCTCTGCATTTTTGTCATCATAGTGTTGAACTTATCCTTTCAGATTCCTAGGAACCGATATTGGGGTTTGCACCCCCCCCCTGCTCCTCTTGAAGATGTTGTTGATGATGGGTTGATGGCTATCCAAAGAGCTATTTTCCTTAAAAAAGCAGGTGTGGATACTACAGTCAATGAAAATTTTCTCTTGAATCCACCAACTAGAGCTGATTTACTTGAGTTGGCAATAAAAAATATGAGCAGGTGGCTACGACTTTGCTTTGAGTTGTTGCATGCTATATCTTTTCCATTCTGTCATTAGCTTGTAACTTACAGTTTCTGTTCTCTCCTATTGATTATAAAGATATCTTGAGGTTTCTCGTGAAAAAGAATTGACTTCTTCAGTAAGAGAGGGAGTTGACACACTTCTATTGTACCTCTATAGAGCCCTAAACTGTGTCAATGATATGGAAAAGCTTGCATCTTCTGGAAACAGCTGTCTTGTGGTATGTGTCACTTTCTCTTTACCGGAGTTGATTAAATAATTTTTTCCTATGAAGGTTTTACTTTTTTCCTGGTAATGGAGTTTTGAGATGATCAGATGGACCAGATGAATCAGTCACTGCCGTGTGCATAAACCAAATTTTAAATCAATGAAGAGAGTTGCCACTTGGCTTTGAAGGCTAGTGGTCACTCTTATGATGTGCAGTTAAGGGAGAAAAATATTTTTTGAATCAATATTAAATTTTTTAACAAAAAGCTTTATGTTGATCTCCTTATTTCAACTCAAATAAGCTTCAGTTCCAAATTAACTGGTTTGTCTTTCAATGCAAATTCAATGTTGATCTCTTTAACAAAATGTAAAGTGAAGAAAATGGCATTTGCATCTTTCCTTGGACTGTTTACTTCTTAGATGAAGTCAGGTGTAATTTGTCTCTCAAAACAGACAGTCTTATATCTTGGTTTATCAATGTTTGTTGATTTCAAAACGTTGCGCTAGGTGTGTGTTTCACCAAAGATATTTTGGAACTATACAGAACTTGTAAAAGGAGCCATCTAATGATGGCAACAGTCAAACCATTCAGTTGCTTTGGGTTTGAAATTCTACAATTGGTAGCTAGAGGTCAAAATTAAATAGTTTGGAGGCCAAGTCAATAGTAGTCTGTGGAATCTTAGCATTCCAATGACTTGCAAAACAGAGGGGCTGTTGTCAGGAGCTTGCTTGAAGGATGACTGTGCAACTTCCATGGGCGGTGCAGGAGGAGTTAGAAACTCTGTTAGATGAATCTGGGCATTTACGGACGCTCGCCTTCTTATATGCAAGTAAAGGGATGAGCTCAAAGGCTCTTGCCATATGGCGTATTTTGGCAAGAAATTATTCTTCTGGTCTATGGAAAGATCCTGCTATGGAGCATGAATTACCGGATGGCAATACAAATATTATCTCAGGCAGAGAGATCGCAGCAATTGAGGCATCGAAAATTCTTGCGGAGCTGTCTGATCAGGATTTGGTTTTGCAACATCTTGGTTGGGTATGTAGCATTTGAATTTGGTCTTCTTTTATTTTTACAGAATTTTGAAGCTCATAGCTAATTCACAATTTGGTGAAATCCTATTAGATTGCAGATGTTAACCCAGTACTCGCAGTTCAAGTTTTGACATCAGAGAAAAGAGTAAATCAGCTTTCACCAGGTAGGCCTTGGTTTTCAGAGAATATACTAATTATGAGTTTTGAATCTTTACTACTTGCTAATTAAGAATTTCACCTATTTTACTCCATGGCATCTCATTGGTGAATTTACTACCATTCTGAATGTTCTCTAAGCTTTGAAAATTTATTGAATTTTTGCAAGTTTCAAAGTCCCATTGATATAATAGGTAGGTCTTGCAGTCCAGTTAGTATGTGATGTATTGCCTGTCTTGCAAGGAGTCGGATATATAGGAAAATGAACAGGCTTAATATCTTGTGAATTTGCAATGGCATGGATAGTGTGCTTTATGTTATGCCATTTAACTTGATATGAAGCTGATAAGTATTCTTCTGCTGAGAAAGTTAGTGGGTTTACTATCTTTTATATTTCCTAAAGCGAGTCTGCCCTTTCAATTCGTTCATTGTAGATGAAGTTATTGCTGCCATTGATCCAAAAAAGGTTGAAATTTTCCAAAGGTATGCTCACCACTTGTTCCATACATGACAGCTTTACGTAAATGATTGGTTTCATATGGGTCATATGACCTGCAACTGCCTTTGGACTGCAGGTATCTCCAGTGGTTGATTGAAGATCAAGACTCCTGTGACGCACAATTCCACACACTGTATGCACTCTCACTTGCAAAGTCAACAGTTGAAACCTTTGAGGTGGAAAGTACCTCCCAGGACCCTGATGATGGAAGGCTAGAGGAAACAAAAATTTCTGATTTTGGAAGAAACTCAATCTTTCAAAGTCCTGTACGAGAAAGGTTGCAGATATTTTTACAGTCATCAGACTTGTATGATCCGGAAGAGGTTCTTGACTTGATTGAGGAATCAGAGCTATGGCTGGAAAAGGTCTTTGGATCTCCTTTCTCCCACTGTTTTTTATTCTACTTGTTTGATCATTATTGAAGGCCCCCTTTTTAATCAGTATTTGTGTCATTTGTATCTTTCTGCCAATAGGGAAACCATGAATGGCATCAATGCTTTTATATATCAAATTGATCAAATCTTGCTAATCAGTTACTGATTTTATTTGGCAGGCTATTCTATACAGAAAATTAGGGCAAGAGACTTTGGTGCTACAAATTTTGGCCTTGTAAGCCTCAAAATCACCTTTTCACTTCTGATGGCAGGAACTGTTTGCCAGCTTATTCAAATGTTAATTTATTTGATCGGGAAGGATCAGAGGGTGACATACATGCATTGGCTTTGAGAGAACCTCATTTTTTGGTTCACTAATAGTGGTTATATTATATACTTTCTTCACTAATCAAATATTCTTGTACAAGAAAAATGCATAATAGCTATCATGGTTCTCGTGGTTTTTGTTGGCAATCAGCCACAAATTACAAATTCGAATTCAAGAGGCTGTTGTGTTGCACTTCCCTCTCTTTCTTTTACTTCTTGGTTGATTGTCAATGGTGTATATTTCAAGTAACATATGCTCTCTCAGGAAGCTGGAGGATAGTGAAACTGCTGAACAATACTGTGCAGAGATTGGCAGACCAGATGCCTATATGCAGTTAGTTTCTTATTGTTTATCCCTTTTTGTTTATTTCCCTTCTTTTCTGAACTAATGCACATGAATTTTCTTACTACTGGGTTTTTCACTCTGTGACGTGATATCTTCAGGTTACTTGATATGTATTTGGATCCACAAAATGGTAAAGAGCCCATGTTTAATGCTGCTGTTAGACTTCTGCATAATCATGGAGAATCATTGGATCCTTTGCAAGTTCTAGAGGTAGAAAATCCACCTATTCTTGTTCCTTTCTGCCTCAGCACATGCATGCTAGTACAACTTTTACTTAATGGCTTGCTTTTTGAGTTTAAGAAATTAAGTTTAAACTTTCTCATATTCTGCAACTCTAGCAGGGAGAAAAGGGCAACATAATACTTAAGATGTTCTCATTTTCTTATATTTCTGTTATTTGCCTCCATGTGTAAGAATTCTATTAGAGTGTTCCACATTGGGAAGGCCATCATCTTAAAGGGGTACATGAGGTCCAGCTACCATTGAATGTGATTATGGATGATATCTAGTCTGGATATATATATTCGTGCAAAATAATGAAAGTGATCGTAATTTGTTCTTTTAGTGATATAGTTGCTGCTGGTTGGGTTGGCTCTCTCTAACCTGTCTTGGTCTCCAAGCCTGTGTTAACTAATGACCTATTGACTCTGCAATATAATCATAATTAATACACTCGAGGATCTTCTGTTCTTATTCACTCGTATAGAGAGATGCTCCAACATTGATTGTTGGTACCTGTTTCCTTCGCTGGAATTCTTGGGTGGATTGTTAAGTTCTTGAATCATTTTTGCCTCTTGTTGAGAGATGATTTTGTGTTGCAGACATTGTCCCCGGACATGCCCCTCCAACTTGCCTCGGATACGATACAAAGAATGTTGAGGGCTCGACTTCACCATCATCGCCAAGGACAAGTAAGGTTTTTACTTGAAGTTATCTGAAAGACCTATGCTAATAGCTTTTCCCAACATGACCTTTAAGGCCTATTTTACTCTCATCCTTGCATTATTGGATCTTTTAGCTTTGTTGAACTATTCCCATCTGAAATCACCTAATGCTCATACCGAACTCTTCTTTAGAACATGTCTAAGAAAAAAATAGAACAATTATTTTTGCAATTGGTCTCATATTCCATTGCCTATGCTGGTCTAAACTTTTCGTTCGTAACTTTTCCAGATTGTGCATAATCTGTCCCGTGCTCTAGATGTTGATGCAAAACTTGCAAGATTGGAGGAAAGATCACAACACGTTCAGATAAATGATGAGAGTGTCTGTGATTCTTGTCATGCCCGTCTAGGAACTAAACTGTTTGCAATGTACCCTGATGACACTGTTGTCTGTTACAAGGTTGGTCATTGTTGTCTTTTTTTTTTGGTTACAAAAACTCAACGGGGGCTGAATATAACCTATAATCAAAATGCAATGTTTGCAGTGTTTCCGTCGTCTTGGAGAGTCCACTTCTGTTACAGGTCGTGACTTCAAGCGAGATCCTTTGTTCAAGCCAGGGTGGCTTGTTAACCGCTGATCTAGAAATGGGTTTTGCGTATTGGAATAAAAAATGGTTTTTGAGTGCACGAGAGTCATATACTCTAGTGACACTATGATGCGAATGGCATCGCAGCTCCTCCTTTTCTTCCCCTTTCATTTTGGGTGGGGGGAGAGGGGAGCTTTCTCGTATAGGAGGTCAAATGTGTGTATGAACTAGAGATCTTACTCCTGGTCAAGGAAGTAGGTAATGATGGCCATTTGTAGTTTACCTGGTATAGGGCTCTATTATTGTATACTATTGATAATAATTTTTTACTGATGTTCTCTTTTGTGCTTTCTGGTTAAATCTGAGATTGTTTTGAAGTCGAGACGCCCCTCCCATGGTTGCCCTCGGTATTCATATTTCTGGAAGCTGAAGGAGGGTTGACTGTTTCTCTGCCTTGGAATCGGAAGGCCTTTTGCTGTGACAGAGGGGGAGAGACCATTTGACCTCGATGTCTTAAAACAAATTGAAAGAAAATTCCTATAAATTCGCTAAATTCGAGAAATTGAATCTTGTAACTGTGATTTCTTTTGAAGTGGAGTAATAGATTATGCTAACCATTCGTGAATTTCTCTCAAGTCAGGGAAAGTAAAATGTGCCTTTTGGACATTCTTGAAATTTTAGAACTACTTTTAAACGGAGTCTTCTCTCTCACGCCATTATTTATAATAGCATATTGGATTGCTGGTTAATAACAATTTATTTTTTAAATGTAAAAAAAATATGAAAAGTATAGAGAACATATTAAGTGCTTTGAGTCTGATGGTAATGTCAGATCAAATGTTATGAATAGCTTTAGATCTAACTGCAAAGATGGACTTAATAGCATTCGGTCTAGCGGTTAACAAGTTTAAAAGCTGTTGGGTCTGGTTGGGTGTTGCGATGTCGCGGTTGCACAAATTAATTATCCTAGTTTAAAATACACAAGATAGTATAGAGCAAGCAAGAGGTCGATTTCACGAGGAAGTTTCAAGTCAGATTTTTATGTTGTATGTTATGTAATTGGGGGGATTTGGATTGTGATTATCTAAACTATGACAGCAATTAAACTAGCAAACAAAATCAATTAAAACCGAAACTTATCAAGAAAACAAATATTGGTCGCAAGCACACATCCATCTATGGAAATTAGAATCGATCCTTAAAACGAAAATTACAGTTTATGTTCTAAAATTTTATCTTTTCTTAACATTGATTAATTAACGGATCCGCTGTATAATTAATCTTAACCAACAAACAATCAAAGTGTCCGCACTAATGATTCAATTTAGTGGTAGCTTTAAGAACTAGATAATTTCATCAAGATTAACATACAAGCTGTCCGCAGCTTGTGTCACTTTGTTCAAATGTTCTCCCTAAGTTCAATAACGTAGTTCTGCCACAATTATCAAGCTTAGTTGCTTCACAAGTTCATATATCACAACTCCGTTTTTGATATTAAACTTAGCAATAGATTGTTCACAACAATAACTTAGAGTCCGCTTTAGCAATCATCAACAACAATCATATGAAATATGCATATGAAAACAATCATACTCATTCATAACATAAACTGAAAATAAAAGGAAGAATAAATCTCACGGTTCTTGAAATCCGAAGGTTTTTGCGTCCTTGCAACCAAGAAAAGAGTTTAGCCTTGCATAACTATTGAACAACTACTTCTAAAGATTGAAGAGAGTATGATTTTAGGGTTTGTAGAGGAGAGAATTTGTGTTTATTCTCTGCTGGCTGCTACCTCTCTCTTCTTTCCTTCCCTTCTCTCTTTCTTTTTATATGCTAAGAAACCCTAGTCCCTATTTTACAAAATAGTCCTCCCTTAAGTTGACAGTTTACATTTAAGTACTTCAATAACTATTTTCCTAAAAAGGAGAAATAGCCTTGCATTAAATCTTCAAGATTTGACTTAGAGGAGCTAAATTGTTGAAATAAAAACTTGGACGCTGGTTTAGATGCTTCGAAACATAATTTGGACATGTTCCTTCACAAAACCTGTTTGCTAGCAGAATTCAGCTGTTATCTTTGAAAAATCATATCTCCCTCATATGACATGTTTTTTGGATGAAATTTTGAGTGTTTATAGGAATGTTAGTCAGCAATCCAAAAAAATTAAGTTTGCATAAATTGGACTTTTATAGCTCCAGATATTCAAGTCGGAATGGACGAAGGTCAACATTGGCAGATTGCAAGATTTGACTTTGAAAGCTGCGATTTCCATGATCTTCCTTATTTTATTTTCTTGCCTTAGATGTCTAAAAAGGTATGGATGTTAGCTTTTTAATGCTACTGGAATCACTTCATTTCAACCTCTAGAGCTCACGCTCTGCACAAAACATCGACTGAAAATCAAATTTGCCAATTACCTCCAATTTACTCCTTTTTGCATATTTCATCCAAAAGTGCCTCCAAAATATAAAATAAAGAATATCAAGGCATTTTATATATAAAACATAGGCAAAACACTAGTTAAATGTGGGTGAAACTATCGAATAATATGGTTGCATCACTGGGCAACTGGACCTATTGCTATTGGGTCCTGTTAGACAACGCTATTTGGTCTTGTCAAGCCAGATCCAACAACATTTTTTTGACTAAAAAACATAAAAAACAGTGCCTCTAGTACTACAATGTTGTTTACAATGTAAACAATCCATGTCTATAGTGTGGTCCACAATGCAATGAGTCTATGTTTATGGTCAGCAGGACCCAACGTTATTGGGTCTTGCTGGAGGCAGGACTTGACACTATTCAGTTTCTCCAGTTCATCTTCTTCATGCTCTGAACATTAAGTTCTTGAATCAGTGAATCCTAATTTAAGGTTTGAGTTTCTTCTTTTACTTAATCGAATCAAAATGCAGCAAATGATGTGATTTGGCTCTAGTATTGTGCTACATTTGGCAAGGAGCTAATCTTTCATTCATCGTTGAAGTTATGCAACCAAACATCTTAAAATTAACAGATTTTGACACCATCCTCCTCAACAATTCTCAAGTGCCTAGCAAAGACAACCTCCAATCTTTCATTAAGATCAACATCCCTCTCCCTAATGACTGCATCAACGGTGAACTCCTCAGCCACTTCTTCACCTACGACGTTAGGATTAAAGACACTCATGAAAAGGTCATTGATACATACTATGTCAATTTGACCATGATCCCGTCGTTGATGCACTTTAATACCTACCATGAGGTTAATATACTAGATAATGAAATGAAGTGTTTAATGTAAGAGTTAATTGCTCGTGTGGGGTAGCTCGGTATCTAAGGATTATGACTTGCGGAGCCATACCCAATATTGGGTTTGGTTGTAGAGATAAACTCAAGACCCTTGGGTTTGATGGGCAAGGCAATTGAGTCTGGTTGTGGAGCTACACCTAATATAATTTGATGTCTTCATTTCCTTCTAAATTTGGCGACCATTGGGTCTGGAGGGCAAGCCAGACCCAAAAGCATTGAGTGTGGCTGCCAAACATAACCCAATAGCTTTTGACACATAAAACAACAAAGATAATGCTTTTCATCAATATTTTTTGACTAAAAAACAACAAAGACAACGCCCCTATGTCGCTACAATATTGTTCACAGTGCAAACACTCTATGTTTACAGTGTGGTTTAAAGTGAAATGAATATATGTCCCTAGAGCATGCACAATATTTTTTTTCCACACATTTTAAAGTATAGTATAATATTAATTATTAGTTACTAAAATTTTGAAGACATGCTTCAAGGAAAACTATTTTTCTAAAAATATGATTTCAGCCCTATTTTCTTAATTTTTAATAATAAAAACTGTGTAAAAATTAAACTCAAAAGATATATCAATATATAAACAAGGAGGATTAAAATTTGAATGTGCAAAGAGGGATATAAAAAAACTTTAAATTAATATTATTTTAATTTTTAATTAATATATTTTTATATTTTTTATGTTAAAATAAAAAAATTATATAAAAAATATTTTCATTTATTTTCAATCTTTTTCACGCTCCCAAATTAAAATATAATTTTTCTTAAAACAAAAACTATAAGGACAATAATGAAAATAAACAAGCTTACATTTATTGAAAAGAAAAAAAAGTACAGGGGCTATAGTGATAATAACAAATGTGGTTAAATCAATATCTCAAAATCCAAAAATCCCATAGTGTGGACTTTAGGTCCACCCCCCCCTCTCTTCTTCTTCTTTCCCCCTCGATTTCACATGACCATAATAGTACCCACAGACACAACACAAGCAAGCCCTAGAAAATCCTGAGCCGCAAAGCCAAGAGGACGAAGAACGACAACAACGACGTCGCTTCAGCAAGCAAGCAGGCAGGCTCTCTCTTTCTCTTCCTCTGGCAGGTCAGTTGGATTTCCATTTCTTTCTCATTTATTCATTTCCCTTTTATTCTCTTCTTATTGGAACCTAAAAATTATTAGTTCGATCTTGATTTGTCTCGTATTGTTTCGAAGAAATTACGTTCAGGGTTTGCATAAGGAAGAGTTGAATTTCAAATCTATTGAAATTTTAGGGTTTTCTTTTTTGCGTGACCTAGAATGGATCAGCCAACCGTACCATGGATCAACTGTGAAATTTGTTCCTATAAAAGCTCATTTTGCATCATTGTTTTTTGTTTTGTCAAGTGCTCTTTGCCTACTAGCTAAACTGAATAAAAGATTGAATTTTTAGGTTTTGCTGGCTGGAATTTGCAATGTCTTTATTACACTGTTTATTGTTGACATTGCTTTTTTTCAATCTGCCGGCTCTGGTACAATCTAGTTGAATAGATGGATCAAGAAGCAGTAAGAATACAAATCACCTGCAAAATTTCACCGGACTTCTCAATAGGTTAAATAGAAGAGAAAGTATAAAAAAGCTAAAATTTCCGCTAATATGAGACATTTTTATAGGGGTTATTAAGTGCTATTTATTTACTATGCTTATCTCGAGAAAAGTTTCTGTATTATTGTTGTTGTTGTTGTTGTTTGTAGTAGTCGTGTTTCCATTTTATGGGCTGGAACTTGCTATGCAGTTATGGTGCTGTTTTGACATTGCCCTTCTAACTGATTTGACTTTTGTGAAGGATTTGATTATATCCTACACTTCGGTGATGAAGTGATAGCAGATTAGTACTCGACATAGTAGTCGAATCTTGTTTGTTTAATCCTGGTTCTGGAAAATAATGGCGGGAGCATTACCTGGGGAATCTTCACATTATGGGAATTCCGAGAGTGGGCCATCTAGGAGTTCTCAAGACAGGCCAGAGGAAGGGGGTCGTTGGTATTTTTCTAGGAAAGAAATAGAAGAGAATTCCCCATCAAGAAGAGATAATATTGACTTGAAAAAAGAGACGTATCTACGGAAATCGTATTGCACGTTTTTGCAGGATCTCGGCATGAGATTGAAAGTGTGAGTTCATGTGTATATTGTTTTTTCTTCTTCTTTTACTGACTTTTGGCTAATTTTTTTTTTATTATGTTCCAATCTTTGTCTGATTCTGCTGTGAATTCTCATTTCATTTTTGTTATTGCACCATCATTTATTTGAGGGAGCTGCAAAGTTTTCTTCATTGTTTACTAGAAATGATGTATACATAAATGAAAAACAAACTTGGGGTTAGATAATATGAGTGGATATTAGTTCTTACAAGTATTATTTCTTAGCTCAAGCCATGACCATATGCAGGGGTCTCATTATGGTTGATTATTTTACATGGTAGCTGAAGTTTAGATATTAGTGCTTCTAGATTGTTGATACATGATTATCAAGATAGATGATTTCTTCAAAATTTGATAAGGATTCTGTTTAGTTAAAATGTTTAATTAGTTAGCTTTCTTAAATAAAAAAGAGTTTTTACATTGTAAATTTACCCCATGTAGGACTACCTTTCAGGCTGATGTGCATGGTGATACTCTCATCATGGTTAATTCTTAGAGCTCTATCATTGTTCAAAAAAAATTTGTTTACAAGGTAAGTCATGGTCTTTAGTTAAGTTGCCGAAACAAATCCGAATCAGTGTAATGACATAGGCCTTTAACCAAAGACCAGGTGGTGTCTTAATGCACTTGTATCAAGTATCTGGTATTGGGAGCACTATCTCCTTGTTGTTTTCTTGACATTGGACATCCTCTTGTGAATAAGAGTTCAGCTGACAATGTGTTTGGATACATCTTTCATTTTTGAGCTGAAGTAGTAGAAAATCATTTTGATTTCTCTAGCTCTTATATGGACAGTCTTAGGGCTATTTGCAGTCATTTTCATAAATGGCTTGAAGTGTTGAGGAAATTTATAATATGAGAAATTAATAGAAATGGAATAAGGAAACATATTCTTTCTTTTTTTCCCCTCATAAAGATGACTAATATCTTTTGCAGTTAGAGGATTGGGCCTTTTTGAAGGCTTAGAGCACGCGATAGATGATTGAAATATCAACTTCCATATATGTTATAAGATGTTGAGAGAGTCATTTAGTAGTTTATTGATTTCCAAGTCTTAGAGAATGTGATACAACGAGATTACAAATTAGTTGGGGGGAGAATGTGATATGCGACTGAAATAATGAAGTTTTAGGTATGATATATGATTTTGACACACACACACAATTGATGCTCATTTAGTAGTTAATTGATCAATATGGTATAATGTCATTACAATATTGCATTGGCTGTTGTAGTGAAGATGTTTGAATCGATAATCATGACCCTTATAATTTGGAATGGGAAACTGTGGCCTTCCTAATGAAGTGTGATCTTTCGAACCTACACCCCCTTTTTTTTGCATGCTTCTGCCTGTCATTTCTATCTTTGATGCCATTGAATGCTTGTAAGGATTTCATCGGTGAACTCTCATTTTGTCTGCATGAAGGGATGTTGGTGAACTGGATTTAGAGAATAGAATTTGGAGAACTCAGCAATGGGGACGATAGTCTCAATTATTGCTTTAGATGCTGTATCCCATCAACCGCTATCTTGATAGATTGAAATAGTGTCCCTGATCTGTCAAGGGCCGTGTATTTCTGTGCTTGTGAACCAAGTTATGTACTGATGCTATCCTAGTCAGAATTTTAGAATAAGTGTTTTGAAAGTGAAAGCATTTTCTTATCTGTCTTGAAAGCATTTTGGTGGGTGTTTTTTGGGCTGGTATTCCTAGGCATGGAGTGCACTTCTATTTCAAATATGGTTACTGTTTTAGTTATGCTGTTTTGGAGAATGATTTGCTTGACTTGCTTCCCTAATTTGTAACTATGTTCTTGTTTCTTTTTAATAACTGAATTTGGTTATTTTCTTATTTATGCGGTTTTTGAGAATGGCTTGCTCCCCAAATTTGTAATTACATGATCATTATTTTTTTAATAATGTTTCTTGTGTTATCTTAAAAAATAAAAAATAAAAGTGTTCATTCTGTTCTTGAGAATGGCTTGCTCTCAATTTTGTAATTATATGATTACTTTTTTTTTAATAATGTTTCTTATGTTATCTAAAACGAAAAGAAAAGCTGACAGCAGCTTGCACAAGTGAAACCACTTAATACTTGTGCAACAAAATGAACGTTTTCATCTGTTGCTTTGGGTGGGAGATCTTCTTGTGAAATTGATCGATTACCCACTCCAACTATGTTTGTGTGTTTCCTTTTCTTTTGATGGAAGAAGGTGCATGCATCTGTGTGTGGCATGCCTGTTTCATGTGTATTTTTGAGTATGTTATACAACTTTCCTTGAATGAGGCAAGGGATCTAGATATCAGTTTGTAAATGAGTGTAATTTGTTTTTGTGCAGGCCCCAGGTAACCATAGCTACAGCAATAATATTCTGTCATAGATTCTTCATTCGCCAATCACATGCAAAGAATGACAGAAGGGTGAGTCATTGATGTTTAAACAAACATTGCTTTTGCTTTCTAAGCTATTTAAATGGTTATTACTTGCATCAAATCAATCACTGAATCTGATATTTTTGTATCTCTTTATGAATGGTATGTGATGCATCTTATGTGTCTTTACAGAATTTTAAAAGTAATAGATTTAGGTTATGGAGATTCATAAAATTGTGCCATAGAGAATTTCTTTTGAAATGGAAGCTGGTCACTGGAAAATTGTTGGTAAGACTTTAGGTGGTATTGTACAACATATCCATGAGTGGTAGATGTGGACCTATGGAGGTTTGCAAATGATCTTTTGGATGCTCATTTAGGTCATAAAATAATTAAAGGAAAAAAAGATCAATCCAGTTTAAGGAAAGTGACAGAAAAAAAAGGATTAGATGGAGTGAATTGAAATTAATATTGATTTGTTCTCATGGCTAGTCACTTTTTTTTTGGGCTTTGCAGACCATAGCAACTGTGTGTATGTTCCTTGCTGGGAAAGTGGAAGAGACTCCTCGACCACTAAAGGATGTTATTCTGGTTTCATACGAGATAATGCACAAAAAAGATCCTGCTGCTACCCAGAGGATCAAACAAAAGGTTTTCTTTATGTTAATTGTGTTTGACTGGCTTATTTGTAGTGTGTGACATCCTGATGCTTGCCAAGCTGTCTTGTTATTGCCATTCTTCTTCCTCCAATTACCATCTCTCTTCTCAGCATTTTCTGCTCACACACCCTCAGTTGCTGCTGCCATCTCTCTCGCTCACTCTCTTTCTACAGAAAAAATTTTTTCACCCCTCTAATCCTACTTCATGCCTTATATAAAAATAATCAAGGATGGTTACTAGTGACAAATAGCTTTGACATTATAGTTCACATATGAAAGACTATGTGGGTTTTCAAGTGTGACACCTGGTGAATGATACTGCCAAAGTACTAAGAATTACTTGGCAGAAATTGCTTAGCAAGTGTCGGACAGATCATTTTCACTTTTGCAGAATTTACCACCATGCGTCCCTTGAATTATAAACCTTGCTCAGAATGCTCTTTTTTCACCTGCTGAGCTTTGGTAAATAATCCCCCTGATACCTTGGATTCTCCTTAACATTTTCCTTTTCTGTTACTGTAACTATGGAGCTTCTAAAGTTCACTTACTCATTGATCCATGTTTATCATGCAGGAAGTATATGAGCAACAGAAAGAGCTTATTTTACTTGGGGAGAGGGTTGTACTTGCCACTTTGGGTTTTGACCTCAATGTTCATCACCCCTACAAACCACTAGTTGAAGCAATAAAGAAATTTAAGGTTGCACAAAATGCCCTTGCTCAAGTTGCGTGGAATTTTGTTAATGACGGGTATGCATCATTTCCTGTTTTTCGAGCCCTTATTAAATCTTTCCAGTGGTTTCTCCTCTTTCTTTTCTTCACACTCTAGAAAGCGCTTGCAGGCTGAGGACTTCACTCTGCCTGCAATTTAAAACCCATCACATTGCGGCAGGTGCCATTTTCCTTGCTGCCAAGTTCCTCAAAGTGAAGCTTCCATCGGAAGGCGAGAAAGTCTGGTGGCAAGAATTTGATGTCACCCCGCGCCAATTGGAGGGTTGGTACCTCCCTTAACATTATTGTAAGACTCATATGGATTCAATTGGACAGTCTTCAAATAGCCTTGTGACACTACAAGTGCTGCACAATTGTAGCAGCACTTTGACCCATGATATTTTGCTAGAACTGGCCCTGATGAGATTATTTTAGCTATGACCCTGATGAGATGATTTTAGGTATCTTTTTTATGCAACTACTATTGATGGCAACCAGAAAAGACTATGGGTTGGCTATGATCTTATGAGGTCAGAAGTTTGGGAGGGCTATGGATAGGCTACCCTTTTTCCAGCCACTGGTGCTGCTGGTGTTGATTGTCTGTCCTCTCGAGTCTTTTATTTAGTTAATATGCATTTGAGTTTTTTGTTGGCTCATTATGGATGTTTTGTTTGCAGAGGTTAGCAATCAGATGTTGGAGTTATATGAGCAAAACAGAGTGCCCCCATCACAGGGGAGTGAAGTAGAAGGAAGTGCTGGAGGTGGGTCAGGGCATCGACTGCCAGCTAAAACTCCAGCTGTGAGTGAGGACCATGTTTCAAAGCAAACATCGTCACAAGCAGCCTCTGAACCTCTATGTCAAGATGACAATGTGGCACTGCCAAGAAACGCCCATAATCAAAATAATGATAATGGGAGTGGAGAGACTGACAGTGTTATTACTGATCACAAAGTGGAGGTCGAAACTAGAGACCGTGAGCATGTCTCCCACAAGGAAATCACAAGAGAGGACCCCAATAAATCCAAGTATGGGGCAGAGCAACTAGGTGAAGAAGACCAAGAAAGAACTGCAGGGAGAAATGATGGCGCAGATGCTGGAGAGTGGAGGGATGATGCTGTATCTCATAAGTCCACCAGCCTAGGTGGTAGAAACTTGGATCTTCGAGAAGGCATAGTTGACCAGTCCCCTAAAGATGCTATTAAGATGATAGACAAGGACAAGCTGAAGGCAGCACTTGAGAAAAGGAAGAAATCTCGAGGGGAGACAATGCGGAAAAAGGATATCATGGATGAGGATGATCTTATTGAGAGGGAGCTAGAAGATGGGGTTGAGTTGGCAGCTGAGGATGAGAAAATCAAACAAGAGAGAAGGCAGAGCTGGTCTAAAACTGAAAATCCAGATTATATTAACGATCATGCAGAAATTGGGGATGGAAACCATGTGATCATGAAAGGACAGTCAACACGTGGATTGGAAGCAGAATACGCAGAAGAAGGGGAAATGTTAGATGATGCTTCCCCCATACTGAATGACCGGAAAAGAAAAGGGAGCCCGGCTGAAAGGCAGTCAGATGGAAAGAGGAGGCATGATTACAACCGTGATACCATGGAAGATGGACACAAGATGGGGAAGAGTGGTCATGCGGAAAGGGAGCACAGAAGGCATCCACAAGACAATCATTTGTGAGGTAAATGTCAAGGCACTCTTTGTATTTCAGTTTATGTGGTCAGCATGATCTTGGGACTCTTGAGACCATGTCTGAACACCACGTATTAGTTTGATTTTGGATTGCCTGTATGGCATGCTTCATTGTAAACATGATAATGGATGGGATGCTTTAAATTTTTAAAACAACAAAAGGAAAGAAAATGAAAGCAGTCGTTATATTCACTTGTGCTATGTCGATGTTTAGACTGTAACTGTTGTTTTCTGCTTGATATCATTCCGAGTTTATTGATTGATCTACTTGTATTCACTTGCATGGCTTCGATACATCACTCCACCAGTCCAAATCACAATCCAGTTGTAAATCACGAGCTATTGGTTTATGAATTCAAGTCATGTTTCAATACTTGGGTTTTGAATTGATGGTTTTGTGAATTTTTTTAATATGGAAGTGTCTGATCCTTTCTTACTCCTCCAATGAGATGAGATTCTAAATCCCTTTTTATCCCTTTTTTATTCCTTTTTTGGGTTTTAATTTCTTGAAGCCAGAGTTTCCATCATTGTTCTTGATCAATGTTGGGAAAAGCTTTGCAGTTTATATATATTGGATTGACCATCGAAGCACTAGAAAACTATGTTTTGATTATTTAGAAGAAATGTATTATTTTCATCGATATTGTTTTTTCTAGTTCATGTGTAAAATTTTGTGACACCAATTTTTTATTTATCTGTTAACAACTTAATTGATTGAATAAAAAGAAACAATAATCAGAAAAAATGTAAAAAACTATACAATTTGAAATAAAAAAGTGTATTTTTAATAAAAGAGTAAATTTTCTCATTTACACCCTTCTTTTTTTAATTCTTTTGAAGAAAATTATGATTATGAAAATAAGTTTGAATTAAAAAATTATGAATCAATCATCTCCTCAAACAAGAATTGATTTTATAAAATAGTAATAATAAATTTTTTTTAAATTTATACAAAATGAGTACATTATTTAAGAATCATGCATATTAAATTAATACATTATTATCAATAAAGCAATGAATAATATTATTATAAAAAAAATCCTAATTTTTTTCAGAAACAATGAGATTTTTTCCTATGAGGAGCCTTTTTTTGAATAAAAGACTAACAATTAAAATAAGGGTTTATCAGAATTCTCAATAATTTCAAATAAGTAAAAAAATATATTTCTTTAATCTAATCTCATTTTCTTGTTAATATATCTCTTTATTGTAGGCATTGTTTTTTAAATAAAAATCTATCATGATCTCAGAGATAATTTTTTTAATATTAAAATAACATCTTAATATTTTGTATGTGACTGAAGAAAAACAATTTAACAAATGTGATAGAATCATATAAAAATATATTAAAAAATTTTGTTTTCATTAAATATTCATGAGAATTTTTTTTTGGCTCTAATACATAATAATTGAAAAGAAAATTATTTACATTCCCATAAATAACCTATAATATTATTTAAAAATAATGGAAAATTGAATAATAATTAAATTATCATATATTTTACAGTGCATTTCAATTAAAATTAAAAAAAAATAAAGAAAATAACTAGTGCCTGGGTTAGCCCAACCAAAAAAAGGCTCAACATGTCTGGGCAATGCATGCTGGCTGTCCACTTTTTTTTCCCCTTAAAGAAAACAAGCCACCCACCGATTTAATTTTTTTACTCTAAAAATTATTTTAGCTTATTTTCACTTAAAACAATTAAATAATATTCAAATGATTACAATAAACCAATTTCTTAACTCAAAATACCTTTAAATCAATTTAATAATACAAAATTAAATTAGAAAAATAACTTTCTCAACCTCGAATTACTTTTTTCCGGGGATATGAATGTTAAAAACCACCGCAATGTCACTTCAAAGAAAAACATTGACATTAAATTCAACTTTTTTATTCATTCTTGATCAGCCCCTCTATTATCTTTCAGCGAGTCTCTCGCTCTCTTGTAAGATTTAAACATTGAAATGCAAAATAAATAAAATGTAGGATTCAAACGTAAAAAATTTAATAAACATGGCCCAAAAATGAGAAAAGAAAAAACATCTGGGATCAAAATTTTAAAAAACACGCCTCATGAAAAGTTTAAGAAAATAGGAGGTTGCTTTTTTGCTTCAATGTTAAATTTAATCCCTTTAATTTCTATTTTTTTATAAGCAATCAAATTGAATTTTATTTTACAAAATTAACCATCAACTCAACTGAACATCAGGATTTTTTTTACACCATAAAAACCAAGCAGATAAGCAAATCAAAACCAGAATAGAAAATATTTCAAGGAAAAACACTGTTGGAATCCATCCTGGTTTTTTTTTTTTTTTTTGTGATAGTGTTTTCAGCACAGCAATTAGCTTTCTTCTAATTATTGACGGAGTAACAATTTATGAATTTAACCATGACTGGAAATTTGAGGGTTGAATTCGAACTTGTCTTTATCAGTCGATGAAACAAGAGAATGTCGTCTTATCAGCAGCACATATGGATCGGTAAAAGAGAGTTCATGGTAAGCCCACGAACACAGTAGCCATTAAATTTAAAGCTAATCTCTTATCCAAAAGCTACGGAGAGATAGCCAGGGAATCTGAAACCCACAACAAAACACCCCTAACCAATGGCAACTGTCCACCTCAGCTTCCACACTCCTTTCACCTTATCCCCGTTACCACCACTAATTCCTCCTTCCAAGAATCTAAAAACCATCTCTCCACACTCTCCCTTCAATCCTCCTTCCTTGTTTCAAATATCTTTTCTTTCCGATTTAACACTAGATTGTAAGAAAGGAAGGAAAAAAACCCTAAGGCAAAAATGTCTCTTACTATACCAAGCAACCTCTCCATGTTGAAGCCAAAACTTGGGGTCTCTCAAATGACCCCAATAAAACCAAGATCCATGATTGTATGTTCAGCGTCACAAACACCATCAACACAAGAGAAATCATCATCACCACTCCAAGCATTCTCTGCTGCACTTGCACTCTCTTCCATCCTCTTATCTGCCCCGCTTCCTGCTGTTGCTGATATCTCTGGCCTAACCCCATGCAAAGATTCCAAACAATTTGCCAAGCGTGAGAAACAGCAGATTAAAAAGCTAGAATCTTCTCTAAAACTTTATTCACCAGACAGTGCACCTGCTTTGGCTATCAAAGCTACTGTCGAGAAGACAAAAAGAAGGTTTGACAACTATGGGAAGCAAGGGTTGCTATGTGGCTCAGATGGGCTACCTCACTTGATTGTGAGTGGTGACCAAAGGCACTGGGGTGAGTTTATCACACCAGGGATTTTGTTCTTGTACATTGCTGGATGGATTGGATGGGTTGGTAGGAGTTACTTGATTGCTATAAGTGACGAGAAGAAGCCAGCAATGAAGGAGATCATTATTGACGTGCCTTTGGCTACTGGTTTGATCTTTAGAGGTTTTTCTTGGCCTGTTGCTGCCTACAGAGAGTTTGTCAATGGTGATCTTGTTGTCAAGGATGTTTAGATCACCGCCCAGGTTTGTCTCTTTTTTCTATAGTTTAATTGTGTACTTTTTTTAGATCATTCATGCTTTATTCACTTAGAAATCAGATATGGATGGAGAATCTTCCATAAACATAAATTATGACCAAATACCATATTTCTAGTAGAATTGTAAGTATAGTTAAGAGTATGAGGTCTATTTAGAACTGGTGCGGGGATTTTGTTCCCATTTTATTCAATACTATTCAATGAACTAGGTTTTTGTTTTTTTTTGTGTGTGTGTGTGTGTGGCATTTTGGACTGTTTCATTAGTGATTGGTGGTGGGATTAATTAATGGGCCAAAAATTAAACTAAAAACTATGTGCTTATTTAATTTGGTTCTTCGATGCTAGTGCCACTGTTGATTTTGTTTTTATCACTACTACTACTACTACTTTGGTACAGATATATTTGAGGGTCTGGCTAAGGAAAGGAGTGCAGGAGTGGTGCATTGCTTGGGATCGTGTGTTGACGAGGAGGGGGAGGTTTCTTGTGTTTTATTTCTGAACATTAATTTACTTGTATGTATCGAATGCTTATGTTGGACACTGCGAAAATCTCAAGACAACGTGTTTTTTTCTTGTGTGGTAAGAAGTTGACTAATAACTTATTTTCTATAATACTAATAAACATTAAAAAACAGAAATTTATTTTTTTTAAAAAAATTACTTTACAGCAACCCAAAAATCACCGAGCAATGTGCCATGCCACTCATCTAGCTGACTTGCTTATTATCGCTCGCAGCTTTTCCTAGAAAAAGAAACTTGCTCTGGAGTAAAGTAATTGATCTATTTGGTGACATTTAGGATTGTTGCTAGAAATAATCAGGAAGGCTGCTGCGATAAACATTTCACTAAAGTTTCTCTGACATACTTGTTAAGACTGGAGGAAGAAGATGAAATACACCGACCTCGAAGGTTTGATAAACACGCTTAACGGGCTTATACTTGAGAGTAAATTTGGATAATGGGTGCCCATGACTTCCTTCTATGAAGACAAAAACTTGAAGTTTGACAAGTCTTTTCATTGGGCCAAATTATAGGTAAGTTTTCTGCTAGCATTTCAAGCCCATTCCTTGCTTTTTGTAGCTTCAGCAACTAAAACTAGTCATCATGGGTATGTTTTCCTACTAAATTAGCATGAATTACTCGCAGATTAAAAGGGGAAAAAAAATAAAAAAATCAGGATTTGTGCAAATCACAAACAGTTGATCTGGCATGCAAGTCTATATCAGTAGATGCTTGTGTCCGTTACTAATTCTTCACGTATCTTATAATAGACTTTCCAACCTCTCGATTCCAGTCCCATCGATGGAAAGTTGGGGATAGATGTGTACAAATATGAGCATCTGATATTCTTATAAAAACACAATATACAAAATCATTAAAGAATCTGTACATATTATCAACCAAAGTGAAAACATTGCACCATGACTAAAAACAAAAGAGGGAAAACCAAAGTCAATATATTACTTAGCTTATATGGAAAATCCATCCAATGTTTACCCATAAAGTCCACAATCAACCAGTATATAACTAATTACTATAGTGTTAAATCAGTTAATCTAAAAACAAAGTATCTAAATGAATTTAGGTTGATACAATAACCACTACTATTACCACTGCCACCATCACTATCATAATCACTCCAACCATTACCATCACCATTGCTATTTTGTGGTATACCCTCTTTACCCATATGGATACATAATGACGATACCAAAATTAAAAAAAAAAAAAAAAATATATATATATAGATTGGAAACATTGGAGACAGAATCAACCTAGATATAGTAGTAGTAAGGGTAGGCATGGCATAAAAAGGTAGCATGCATATCCTAGCATGACCACATTGACTCTCCCAAGCTGGTGTGATCCACCATGTCCATGTCGAACATCGGCTTCATTTGGGACCCCATGAGCCTAGAAGATGGTGACCCACTATTACTCGGGCTAGCAGGACTTAGCCCGTGGTTTGATAGTGTTGCTGTCTGCCTCACTCGCAGGTGCACCACCTCTGCCTGAGCCAGTGCCAACTGGGTCTGAAGGGCATCAATTTGTTGCTGTAGAGATGATATAGCACCCACGCACCCATACACTGGATCACGCACCCTGGCATTAGCTTCATACACCATGCTGCTAACCGCATCTCCTCGCTGATGCACCGGGAGTTCCTGATAAACACAAGGGACCATTTTATTTCTTCAATTTTACGGTATTTCCAAGTGTTTTGATCTTGAATTTCAAACTCGAAGGATCCTACACACACCTAACACACCTATCTTATCTTTAATTGAAATAATAATTATTTCTATTAATAAAATTGAAAATTTATGCTGGCCATGTGCACATGATATCATGATTACATAAAGCATGAGTCATTTATGCTGATGTGTGTACAGAGATCAAGTATAATTATACTTCGTTTTCTTGCATGATTTTTCATTTGGTCAATTGCAAGGTGCTACATTCTTCTCTTTTGGGGTGCCTGTCTCTATCAGTTTTGTATTGGAATTACAAGCTTCCTTCGTCCACCGATTTTTTTTTTTACACATAAAACAAAAAATCTTTTCCCTGATAAAAAAAAAATCAAGCTCTTTTTAGAAAATGGCATCAGTGTCCCTCTCGTTAAAGATGACGACAAGTCTGTAAGCGTTTTATGATCTAGGGGGTCATTTTTTTAAAAAAAAAAGTCCAGCTTCTATCTTGTCATCCCTAAATTATTAAAATTATTGAGTGCAATTTACAAATCAACAACGTCACGTGATTTCTTATTATTTTTTTAACAAAACAGCCCTTGATTGGTAAAAAATAAAATAAAATATATCACATGGCCAGCAACTACTAGTAGAAAGCAAAACCACCCATAACATATATTTTTTACAAGAATATTTGTCTGCACTCCCATCTTAACCCCAGTAGTTAGATTAATAATTTGAGAGAGGGAAAGATGCCCTTGTCTCTATCCCATCGAATGATGAAGAATCAGGAGGTTAAACTCATCTATCATGTAGATGGATTGTTGTTAATTATTTGTTAAACACGCTTTATTTTGTTTATGGATTGAAAAAAAAAGCATCTCCCCATTACTCTAAAACGTCTTTCTTCGAATTACAGGAACTGACCCAAAGATTTCACAAGTATTTTTTGTACACACATGTAAAATCAACTGAAGACCATCAAAATGGGCATCAAATTAAGGAAGCAATTATAACTTCAGAAGAAAATTATTACCCCCAAATCATGTAAAAATGGCTTCAAATGAATTATAGTTCAAAAGTTTAGCTTTAAGTTCAATCAAAGTAGAAAGAAGTCATTTTGTCTGCCCATGAAGGTGCTCCCAATCATACCCTTTAGTTCGTTTTCTGCAAGATGAAGGCTTAAAAGTGTTATAAAGACTAAGGAGTGTAGCTAGATAGGAACCGACCTGTAACATCTTGTTGACATTACTAGCACCAAAAACCTTGTGCACATTAGCAAACTTCTGGGGCTCATCTGCTGGAAAATAAGGGGCAAACACGCAATCTTGGGCGCACCTTCTCCTTAGAAGCTTGCATGCTGCACATGGTGAGGGTGCACCTTGTTTCCTGCCACCCTCCTTCATAGTGCCAAATGTCCGTTCTAGGTTAACACTAAACCCAACAATCTCTATTGTGGTGAGCAAACTGCCCTTCAATTTGTACGGTGCTTTGCCCTTAAAGAAAGGACAGGGAGGTCTAGCTAGAGACGGTGAAAAAGACAAGGATATATATGGCTATAGTGTAGAAGAGGGAGGAGCACAGAAAAGTGGGAAAAAGTATTGCTAGGAAAAAGAGAGCAGGCAGGCATGGAGAGGGGGGGTAGTGGTGATTATATAAGCAAAATCAGTACATCTGATACGGGCCCCACAAAAGGAAACCTCATAGATTTTGGTCGACAAAAAACATCTCTTGTAACGTGACATCTTTTAGCGCTATTTTTTTTTTGTTAATTTTATAATAATTTCACACACAAAGATGACGAAAACGCCGTTTATTTAATATTTTATTTTTTAAAAATAATTTTTTAAATTATTTTATGTGTTGATATTAAAAATAAATTTTAAAAAATAAAAAAATATTATTTTAATACATTTATAAAAAAAAATCACTCTAAAACATAACTTCTACTACATTTTTTAAAAATCGCAAATACTAAATTCTTGGTCTATAAACTATAATCATCTAGATTGATATATTTATAATTTTATTCTTATTTTTTAAGAATTCAAATTCTAAAAGATATAAAAAAATCCATTTACCATCTAATTAAAATTAAAATAAAGCTTTGTAGTGGCAAATTTTAAGGCACCAATTTAATGATAGCGTAAATATTAGATGAATGATAATAAGGAAGGCATGATTTTGCTGGGGATTTTGCTATGTTAAAGATGTGTAATGATGTTCTTTTGGTCGGCCCTTCCACGTATTTGAATAGACTCATGAATCACAATGATGCAGCTAGCCAATGGTGTTTTTTTCTTCTTCTTCTTCTTCTTTTTTTCCCATTAAAGTACTATTGGCCTTTGGACTATGTACGGGAGACCTCATCTTACTTTCTTAACTTTAAAAAGTTTTACAACAGATACCAAAACAAAAAAAAAAAAAGAAGAAGAAGACTCAGTACAGATAAAGAAAAAAAAAACCTCATTACAGTGTATTACTATTTGCAAATTTGATTTTAAATTGCTATAAAATATAAATTCTCATCGGGAAGACATTTATTCACGCTAGTGTATTACTATTATGATTGATGTATAGTAGTTAAAAACTAGGTTGTTGATCTGCGCTATGTGCCATGCCGTCGTCGTAGATCAGACTAATTTTTTAATAAAAAATAATCAAATATCATAAGCATGTTTTAAAGAAGTAAAAAAAATTCATGACTAGAGTTATAAACCCGACTAAATCAAATAAATTGATAGTATTTAGATGTCAATCTAAGTTAGCATGCCAAATCTTCAACTCAGGTCACGAGATTGCAATAACCCAATAGAAAGCAAATCGAAAAAAATAACAAAGCACAATCCCCAAAGTATCCAATATAGAATGATGAACTTAAAAAAATTTACAAAAAAAATTAAAATTGTTTTAGCAAACCTGCCTCGAACTAGAACATGTAAATAGAATAACCCAATAGAAGGCAAAATGTGAAAAATTACAAAGTGCAATTGTAAAACTATACTCTAGGTCATAAGATTGAGATAGCAAAAAAAAAAAAAAGAATTGAAGAAAATTATGAAGCTCAATTTAAAAAAAAAAACCAATGAGACCGAATGTTAAAAATAAAATTAATGTTAAAAAACCTGAAAAAGACTGATATCAACTCAAGTTAAATTTCTAACCTTGTGACTCGATTCATGAGATTGGGATCACCCCATTGAGAAAAACCACAAAGTTCAATTCTCAACTAACCAAATATCAAATGATGAAATTAAAAAAAAAATTTATTTTACAAAAGAATAAGAACTAAATCTAAAATAAAAATAAATTAAGAGGACAACTTACAATTCTTGATTGGAGGATGAAGTTAAAAATGAAATCCAGTTTTACAAAAGAACAAAAAAAATAGCAATCAAAATAATAAGGATCAAATTTAAAAACAATAAGAGGACAACTTAAAATTTTGGATTGAAGAATTAAATTGAAAATAAAATAAAATTTTACTGGACAAATTAAAAAGGATGAAGATCAAATTTGAAATCAAAACAAAATCAGAGGACACCTTATATTTTCTTATAGGCAATATGAGAATTCCAAGGAAAATAGAGAGGAATGAGGAAAATAAAAAAGAAACAACTGTCGAAGCCACAATGTCACTCGTTACAATACACGTGTCGCCACAAATAAAAGTGGACGTCGAGGTGCTTCCAATGCAACGACAGGAGGTGGTGTTGCTTTCAATGCAACGATGAGAGGTGGTGTTCGGACACTGAAGAAAGCCATATGCACTACCACAAACCTATAACTTCTCTCACCTAATGACACGTGTAGTGCATTCACCAGCCAATCTTGACCCGTCCATAACTGTAATTCCCCATATTTGTTTTAGTTTCAATTCTTATCCATTAAAACCTAATTGTTCTAAATAAGTTGAATGGTGTTTTATTTAGCAAGAAATGAGCTTCAACCGAGCACAAGAAATATCCCTCAATATTATGAGATCCATGCATAAAAAAAACTAAAATAAATTACCAAGCAAAATCCCAAATAAAACCAATGTAAAGGGATCAAATTGAAAAAAAAAACGCTGAAGGACCAAAATTAAAAAAGCTACATGAAGTTCCCCTTGACCATGCAAATCAATCCTTGATGTTGCAAAAAAAAAAAAAAAAGAATTGAACATTTCTTTAAGATTTAAATTTGATCATCGAGGCACTAATTATTTTAAATCAATAAAATTAAATTTTGTTTCAAAAAATTTCCTGGTACTGTGTTTAGTCATACAAAATTATTTCAACTTTGATTCCTTGTAGCGTTTCCTTGCACTAAACATATATTTTTTTAAAATTAGAAATATAATTCAAAACTCTATAGAAAGTGGGGAATACACTAATATAAGTTGCTAAACTTCAGGAATGATATGAAATATTTTGAATT
>Ga0325410_1001039_pt1 | contig 30120 bp, 13 predicted proteins | sample PopdelMetagenome_16_FD_206182 | JGI IMG/M metagenome (GOLD analysis project Ga0325410, IMG submission 206182) | Populus deltoides microbial communities from Bellville, Georgia, United States - Xylem-PdIQD-R3 | ecosystem: Host-associated > Plants > Phyllosphere > Stem > Wood/Secondary xylem...
AACTAGTTGTAGAATCTCTATGAGATTTTAACAAATACATAGAGAAAGAGAGAAACAACAGCAAAGTTACTAAACCATGAAAGTAGAATAAGTAACAGGTGAATTTAGCAAACACACAGACAAAGATAGAGAGAGAGAGAGAGAGAGATCAAACTTTGACTGGAGTACTGGACTTAAGATTCCAAATATTGATGTTATTCACCAAAAAAGATGATCTTGTTTTTTCTAGAGTAACCATTGAATTTTGTTCCTATCAGCATTCAGAGAGATCCAACTTTGTTTGTCGGAAAAAAAATTCAACAAGCCCTTATAAACAAAGCATGAAATCATACCAATGAGCTTGTAGCTTAATGGTTCTCTTGCAAAAAAGCAAGAGAGGTCACAATAAGAAAATATATATAACGAAGTTTGAGTCCCATCTTTGTCAATCCATCGCTAATATATATATATATATAACGAAGGCAAGGCAACAGGCAAAACTTGGACATGAAAAAAAAGTACAAATCTTCAACGAAGAAAATTTTGGGTTTCTATTGGCAAAAGGATGTAGCAAAATCATAAATAGAACAATCAATTGTACAAAAAAAACTTGAATCATGAACAGAAGAAAACCTAAGAACTATGGAGACGGAACACAAGGAGGAGAAAAACCAATAGTTTGTGGGAAAGGTCACAATAAGAACACAACTTAATTGAATTAATTTAAAGGTTTTAATGAAATATTATGTTTCAAACCTTTTTGAATATTAAAAATTAAATTTTAAATAGAATTTAATTTCTAAAAATACTATAAAAGTAAATCAAAGATTGACCCTTCTAATTTTCAATTATTTTTTTAAATTATTAATTTTAAAACTAACTTTTTAAAAATATCTATCTTCTCATTGTTTTTTAAGAAACCTTTAAAAAAATAAAATGAAAATAATAAATATAATATATAAATTAAATTAAATTAAATTTTATCTGTGAATTCAATTTATTAACCACTATAATTAAATTCAATTACAATAAAAAATTGATACTAAAGAATTTATAAATAAATATTAAATAAATATCAATTTAATAATTTTTCAAGATAAATATACAGAGAACACAACACAATATCAGACAAAGACAAACGAAATGGGTATTAAATCACTTATTCAAATTGCTGGGGTCTGTTTGATTTGAGTTTTGAATGATTGGTTTGTTCATTTGAAAAACAATTTCGTTTCTGCGAACTTGCTCTTGCTATTTTATTTTATTTTATTTTTTAAAAAAAAACATTGCTGTCTGCAAGGTCACTCAAATTGGACCGTTGCACACAAGCAGGAGCAAAAAAGAAAACTGCCTAGCAATCAAAAGAAAAATAATTGAGAAATGCTAATCTTATACAATAATGATCATCAAGTGCTAGCTCGTGAATCCCATAAATACAAAACAATGGTTGGTTGAATGTGTTTTGGAAAGTGAATTTAAAGAAAAATAACTTTTTAATAAGACAGCCATTACTCAAAACAGTTAGAACAGAGACAATATCAGATCAGGTTGGCTGTAGCAGCATATCACGAAGCAGCCATCCATTACATGTTTGATTTTCTTTCCCTCCCCCACTTTTTTTTCTTATGGTTCATCAAACGTAGTTTTTTTCTTCGATTCAAATCGTCTTGTAGACTCGAACATGTTATGTACGAGGAGCATTGCTTGGACAGCTCGCAAAGTAACTCCAGATATTTCCGGTAAAAAACAGCTTCCTTTTGCAGAACAAGACATTAAGACCTGGACTTAAGGTTTAGATGGGGTTGGTGATGTTGGAGGCTTGAGATCCGGATACTGCAATACAAGAAAGGCAGTCATATGTTCAGCGCTTAGACTAGTAGAAAACTTTATACCATATGCAACCACCTTGTGTGCTGTAATCTGGAAGAAAAATCATGCTGGAAATAAACAAGAGTGATGAGAGTGAGAATTACATAAGGATACGGAGAAAGCGGCCTTGAAAATCCAGAAACTGATACAGCTTTAGCTTCTGTTATGGGTACTGAATTTATCTGGGAAGCAGCTTCTGCTTTCTGTACAGTACTATCAGCAACAGCAGGTTCTGGACTTGCTTCTGTGGGTGCAGGAAGGGCCTTGATAGTCACTGGTACTGGTAGAAGAGCCCTCCCTATATCCTGAATTCACCAGGTAATTGAGAAAAAGATTTTTCTTCCATCGCTAAACAATTCCATATTTTTAGAAGGATACAACTGGCTTAGCTTCACCATTGTAGAATACAAACATATACAAAATGTTACCTTCAATTCATCCCCTAACTCTTTAGGTGCAATCTTGGTGGTCAAGAATTCATCAACTTGTTCCAGAGTTTGCTTACGGTCCTGCCGTTGGAAGCAAAGAATAAAATGTGAAAGTGAACCTTCAAGTTTCCAGTTTAAGGACCTGAGTGTTATGGCCTAAGTTATGGAACTTCCTAGTCTGGATGCTGGGTCACACTCACACGAGGACATTGAAATACCATCACACTCAAACAAGGGAAGCCCCAGTCTGAGTGGTTTTTCAGAATCAGAATATATTTTCAATTTTACGGAGAACATATTATAACGACATGTGTGGTAGTATGTCTTTAACTTTAGGGCATATAGCTTGCTTCTGCACACATTATGTTTTAATTTCGAAGCAAGCTTTTTTTATTTTTCTGATGATTAAGAAAGTGTTTTTCCCCTTTCACCTCTTGTTTGCAGGCAGAAAGGTCCATCAAAACTTCAACCGGGAGCCCATGCAACGGAATGAAATCATATCATCTCCAATCACGAAATTAAATAAAATACAAATTTTATCTAGAATGGTAACAGAGACTTGCCTCAGCAAACAGGAGTTTCTTACTCACAAACTGAATTAGAGCAGCTGAGCCTAATACTTGGAGTATTGTTTCCATCTGGAAAATACAATGAAACAGTCAATCTCGCATCTCTCACAACAAAATCCCTTTTAGTGAAAATAAAATGAAAGGAATTATAAATAAAGACACAAAATAAAAATAATACAGAAAAGCTTCAGAACCCAACCTCTGAGAATGCCAGTACACCTAAGCCAGCAGCTGCTGAAAGTGCAAAGGTGACAGGCAAGGCACCGGAGCCCTCCTGCAAAATAATCACTGAGATTACCATGCTGAAGTGCTTGTTTATAAAATCATAAATATATGGCCACAGCTCTACGACTTTATATATAAGAACTCAGTAATAGCAATCCTTAAGTGCCATAATTCTGAGATTCAAACCAAGAATAGAAATGAAAGCTGTGACCCGCACATAAATCGTTCCCCTACTAGATCAGTGTGAGGGATGAAATAACTGGAACAGGAAGAAATAATTGGTTCATCACGAAACCTACAATAAATATCAGTGGTTCAAAGTTATAGGAAACAAGAAAGGATAAGCATTCCATTCGTAAAGGTCCTTAGATTGTATATGAAGTTAGATTTTCGATTAAAAGGAAAAAGAAGAAGATGGAAACATACTCCAAATGCACCACTGATAGTGTCTGATAGATCGCTAAGATCAAGACTCAATGCTTTCTTTGGTGGTATCCAGGGAAGCCCACTATTCTGCAAAATACATTTCTCAAAGCTTGTATTTATGTATTTATGTTCCATAAGGTAAGAAAGATATTGAACACGAACTAAAAGTGAAAGAAAAAAAAGCAAATACCATCCATCCACGGGGTCCCTCTGCTCCATCTTTGATTGCATAAGCTGCTTTGAATCCATTTACAGTGACCAACTCCGCAACCAATTCAGAGTTGCCATCAAATCTGGCTTTCATTGTAAATTTAGCAGCGTTAGCTTCAAATTTTAGCTTTGGATAACAAAGAACGAATTAGAACTCTAATTATTATCGTTTCAGAAATGGCACCGCAAAGGCGCGAAGGAGAAAAGAGCTATTGGAGGGTTAAGAAATTGTAAAAGATAGTGATACTAATTTCCTTATTTTTCCTAATTAGATTCTGTAGTAAACAGCATGTCCCTGTAATTCAATGAGTTGTGGGTCCTTGATAAGGGCTATAATATATAAGATTTTAACTTTATGAATGATTTCTACATCTGAGTCATCAAGCCTGGGCGGTTCCGTATAGTATATGATGCAGCGAGCGCCATCTGTTAGCTATTTTGACTGCTTTTCCTGGTTCTTCCAGCTCCAAACGGCAAAGATACATCTCCAAATGAAGATTAACATTTGTGCCAAACCCAACCAAAGATGATGTACTTGTTACTATAGCATGTTTGAAATTGCAAATGGAACTTTCACAGATGCCAGTTAGCCAATTTAAAGCAGTCACTAAAACAAGGTTCACGATCTCAGTCAGTCCTTTGAATTCATTAAGAAAATGGACACAACTGAGGAGATCTAGTTCTTTAATTGATTTTCAACAGGCTAAGAATATAGAATCTAAAACCAGACCGTGCAGAGACAAATTGCATAGAACCACGATTAATTGCCCCATTTAGGTTTTCTATATCAAAGATTTTCCTGTTATCTTAGCTGATAATCCTGATATTAATGAAAATAAGAGATGAAATCTTCATGAAAAATATAATAATTGGATTCACTATCTTACTTGTCTAGAATGAACAATGTGGTGTTCTCTGGTTCCTTAAACTTCAAAGACAGCTTCTTCAAGAAACCTGGCTTATCTTCACTTTTATAAACAATTGACGCTGGCTTCTTGCTCAAACCGCTGATATCAGGACTGCCCACTTGTCGAAACTCCACTGTTGCTCTTATATCCAGTAACTGAGCCTTTGCGTCGTCACCCAATGCTGCATAAGCCTTTTTTGCAGACTCAACACCCCATGACTTAGGCTTGTTTAGCACCAGAGACAGAATCAGAGGAACTGCCAAAACTGTAACACCACCTGCTATAATTGTTGGGTTTTCTGATCCAAATTTGATGACACTATCTAGGATCCCATTAACATCAAAATCAGATGAGAAGGGACTCGCAGGTTTTTCTAGTGCTTCTTCATATGTTAAAGCTCTAGCTAGCCCAGTACTAGGAACTGAAGATAGTAGCACTACACCACCATGTAAAGTCCTTGATAGACATTCTTGTGCAGCTGACCGGCTCGCGCTTAAAGAGTCAGAATGAGAGAATTTGAGTGGTGAAACTGTAGGGAGCGATAAAGATTTTCTGGTTTCTGCTCTTCTCTCACAAAGAACAGATAATGGTGTCAAGCTTGCAGCATTGAGGGCCTTCATGGCATAGTTCTCTGTCACGGACAAATTATGTTCTCTTACCGAACTGATGTAGAAGCTTGAACCACCATAAGAGTGGAGTTTTATTCTGATATTGCTTGTTCAGTATTGTTTGTTTTAGGATGATTGGATGGAAAGTAAAGCAGAGGATGGAAAGCCTGTCTTCAGTGAATGCGAGTTGCTACTGGTGCGCTTTGAGTGGGGGGGAGCTGCTGGCGTGGCATGGGGAGTGGATATCTTTGCCACTCATTGCCTGACACGTGGAAGTGAGATGAGGAGTTGGTGATCATATGGCTTGATGACTTTCATGGAAAGAGATTTTGTGGCTGATATTAAAGAGGAAGTTTATGGAAGCTACATATATTGTACTGAACTTTTCTACAGTAGAGCGCTAAAGTCTACAGACATAAAGAGTTAAGTTTTTGACATGAACATGGACAGAAGGATTAGGCTCGGCTAAAAAATTGGTAACAAAATTAGTCAATACGTTACAGCCATGTTTTCGAAGCTTCAAGACTGTTTTTAAAACATAAAATTATGGATGTGGTGGGATTACAATGGATTAAAAAAAGAAGTTCTAATAGTATGGTGGTGCTTAAAATGTAGTAATATTTCATCCAATGTGTGGTAAGAATGCAAGGTAGGCAGAAAGCCGTTCCACATTCCATGAAGTATAGTCTTGTGCTCTGGTATTCATCATTTTTTAAGGCATAACTCAATTCACATATTGACAATATTAAAATATGAGATTCTTATTTAAAGGTAGTAGCAACTGCTTCAAATCTATATATATATGTATTAGCGGAAACGAGAATAAACTTTGCAAGAAAGAGAGCTGGATCACCCTGACTCTTAGCCTTGTAAAAGAACACCGTTTCTGCTGCTAAACAATCTTTATGCTTTGAAATTCCAAGATCAACGATGAAAATTATGTCTTTCCATTCAGAAAGAACTCTATAAACTGATGCTGACATAACCAAAATTTGTTACAGTTAAGATGAACCACTAAAAATAAGAAGTCATGTTACATTGTATTGAGAAGTTCAAAATATAAAAAAAGTAATCCAAACCTTGACTAGCTTCCCAGATTGAGATACCTGCTCCCTAGTCGAGCTTCTTCTAGAGAACACTGCGTGATTGATAGGGTCATCATCAATGTAGAGGAAAAAATCCTCCCAACTGTTCTTTTCCCACTGTAATTTTTCCCACTGTAATTTAGGCTTCTGCTTCTCCTGTAAAGAGAGGTATTCTATTCCCGTGATGGCTCCACCACCTTCAGAACCTGCAGTTTTGTGACTAATTTAACAATCCCAACATACTGTTTAGGAATACAAGGGTGGACCACAAAAAAAACACAATTTTATTGTACCTCAACACTATACATGAACCTCATACAACCAAGAAACAAGTAAAACGTTCTCACAATACGCTGCCCATGACTTGCTCAAAAGCACCCACAAGCTCACTTAATTTTCTCTTAACTCACTACCTGTAACATACGCACTTGCACAAGCACTCATAAGGTGAAGCGCACAGATTTTGAAACATAACTATATGGAGCCAAGTTTAATTATTTATACTAGTTCAAGGCCAGTTGTAAAACACTTTCCTTTTTTTCGCATGTCTAGTTGGTATGAAGAAGCTGTATAAATTTTGTTCAAAGAAGACTCCCCTATTGGCTAAACTTGTCTTCATGGTTGGATTTAAACAATACCACAGCTGGCCTAGTATAATTCTTGGCTTGCTTGAGAAAGCAAATTTAATTTCACTTCTTCAAAGTGTCAAGTCAGCGTTCAGCGTTGAATTACCCTCAACAACAACTCCTATTGTCATTCCAAGTCACGAGTAGAACTCCATAAACTTCCTCCATTGAGTTCCTTAGGGCTCGGTGCATACACCAGGCACTTTGCCCTCCTTATCAATATAAATGTGAAAGTCCTTGTAAAACCTTCTATCTTGCAAGTGATAAAGCAATTCACCAAGCTTCTTTCATGCATGGAATACATGATTTTCTGCTAAACAAATAGCTGATTGACTGTTGCAGCATAAGTTTTTGAGAGAAAGTGTTTCCAGGAGCATTAGAACAGCAAGAAATTGGTATGGGGAAAAAAAAGCAAATCTGGATTTGCTTCCTCAAGCCGACTGTGTATTATACAAGGACAGCTATGGTGTTATCAGGACCAGTTGTTCAATTTCCCTCGCATAGCATGAGAATGCATTTTGACCAGGAGTAGTGGACATCTTCATACACAGCAGTTGCTTGCCACCAACTTGGGAAAATGGCCATTTGCGACTCCCATAAAATGAGTGACATATAAGCGTGTTCCATATATGGTGTGGTATTCGTAGTGAAAGGACACAAAGCTAAGTTAGCTTATCTATCTATCTATTATCTATATAGATTGATAGATAGATAGATAGATAATTTAAGTGTTTGTTTTGGTGACTCCACCCCTTGTCTTTCTAAACACAAGATACACCCCACATTAACAAGAATCAGTTTCAATAACTGGAGGCAACATGGCTAGCAAATTTAAGGAAACCAGCAGATCCTATAATATTGTTGGTTTGTCCAGACCCATTCCAGTAAGGGTTGTGTAATAAGATGTGTATGAATCCTTCACCCTCCCAGGAATTGGAATCTCTTATTGTCTTGGACAACATGGATGGGCCATTCTGTAGTTTAAAGCTGGATGCCGAGATGGGAAGATAAAAAGAGAAGAAAGCCTAGGCTGCTAGCCAAGTGCTTGTTGGTGTCTTGTCCAAAGTTATTGAGAATATCTCCAGAATGAATCACCAAAAGAAAGAAAGAAAAACAAGTGAAGGGGATAAATGAAAGAAAGATGAAAAGCACCTTCAGAAAGCATGAAATCATTTCCATAAAAATTGATGCCCAGAAATATCTTATGGGCCAGGGTACGAGCACCCCTGTTGCCTGTGAGTATCTGCAGAGTGAAATGGATTCACTTCAAAGGTGCATTTGGACCTGGGTTGTGAGGACTTGAGAAGTCATGGTTCATTAATGAGAAACTATCTACAGCATCACCCAAGCTCTGAAGATCCTCTGGACTGAAGTCATGAGGTTGGAGCTTCTCTAAATATGGTGGACAGATAATGTAGGCCTACTGTAAATGTTGCTTCCCATTCCGTGATGAGCTTACAGAATGCATTGCATGCCCAAGTTGTTTAATAAACTGCAGCGCCTAGGCTTGCAGGCCCGGACACAATCCTCAAAATCCCGCCACAGAGTGTTGATGGTTTCATCTACTAGCAAATGGATTGCGAAAACTTGGATTGTAAGCATAAAATCAGGAAAAAACTACATGTTCTAGAAGTCAAAATTTTATACGAAACCTTTGATCGCACATTGAAGCAAGAAAATCATGAATTAGCAATTTTCCTTTCCTTTCCTTTTTTTTTCTTGATATGAACTAACAGTTTTCTCCTCATCAGTTTGGTTTATAAATAAGGCACTGAAAAATGTAACATGGAGTATGATACATAGAACACAATATTTTGGTAGGTTTCAATAATAATCAGATCCTAACAAAAATTGAGCTATAAAAGAAGCCTTATACAAGTCAACAGTTACCTTACTCCTCATTCAGGATCATGCAAGACACTATAAGCTGCCCACCTTGACCAGGGCTCAAGCACATTGCGTCATATTCCATTTCCCTACAAATAGAGAAGAATCAACAGGCAACCAGAACTAAAGTAAAGCCAAATGGATGGTTTTCTTGACCTAAGAATGGTCAGAAGTACTAAAATTTTGAACACCTGAGGATCCATACGCAGACAAGTAAAAATTGCCCATTCGTAGTTTAAACCTATGGGTATTCACAACTATGAGAAATTGGATCTGAGAGCTTCTAATGAGTATGAAAGAAATATCTTAATGGACATTACAGAGATGTCTGACGGAAAATTAATTCAGTTCATTTACACAAGATTTTCTAAAAAATATAGACTTCAAGTGATCCGTGTTTGGACTACCTGAGAATATTTTTTAAATTTAAACAATATGTAGAACTGGTTAGTTTAAAATACTCATCCACATTTCTGAATTTGCTTTATTATAATCTAGTGACTGTCTCGTCCAATTTATTGATGCCCAACTCCACATGATTTCAGATAGCATCACTTGGATCAATTATCAAATAGCTATTGGATTACATTTTCTTAAGAAAAAAAAATCCAAACAATTCCCTATTACAAAAGCAGAGAAGAGTAAATGAAACATAAAGTGGTTTGGAATTACCAGAGCATCTCCATGCCTTCTAAGCTCCGAAATCCATCCCATATCAGCATTATGTCTCCCCTCCAGAACTAACCCAGCACCTTGACTGGGCAACCCAAAACAAAAGGAACGAATTATAACATACCAATCAAAAATTACAAAAAAGAAGAAGTTATATTTGCTGTAAATGCAGAAATCAGAAAATAGACAGCTCTTCAAATCATACAAAACAGGCGATAAATGCGTAAACTTATTGGTAAACAGCTTCGCCATTTCATATCCCTTGGAGTTCCTAGAAAGTTATCATCATAACACTCTGGTTAACTAATTCACTAAATAAAGAAGGAAAAATGGAATGCCATTGGGATATACGCAGCATATATACCATGGAGACTGTAATGTAGGCCAATACAGGATATTTGCCTTCATTCTTCGAAACCTTTGTATTTTCCTACGACGACATTTCGATTTTAAACAAAATAACTATTTGCAGCAAATGATTAGTTAGCGATTAACAGCAACCGCAAGATACTTACGTCGAGGATTTCTTGGTGATTCACGTCGGTTTTAACGACTCCGTCTTCTTCAAACTGTACTGATTGAGACACCCACCGTCACTGCGGCTGGGGCTGCACCTGCCCATGGCCAGTCAACAACCACCCAACCAACCAACTTCACTAGCGTTTGGAAATGAAACGAGTTGCCTTTTTATATGTATCTGGGCTTTAGAAGAGGCTCTAGTTAGGCCCAAGTGACATTTTTGTCCTTCTATTTTTGCACAGGTACATGCAGTTAAGAGGAAATAGATAATTTTATTATTATTATTATTATTATTATTATATATCTGATCTGAATGCAATCAAAGAAAAGAAAGGGCTTTTGCTCTTTGGAGATAAACCCCAGAGAGAGAGAGAGAGAGAGAGAGTCTACCTCGGCAGCTCAAACGCCACGAACGACCATCTTGTCTTGATTAAAGAAGGTAACTTTTATCATCTTGCTTCTATTCGCTTACCTCTCTCTGTTATATTTTGTTCCTCTAAAATTGCCTAAGCTTAAATATGGAGCCTAAGCTCTTGTTCTCCTCATCCATTGCTTCGCTATCTACTTCTTTACCCTTTTCTCTCTCACAAAAGTCTTCTTATTTCCTCGAAAGACCCAAACTTTCTGTCAGAACCAACCTCTCTGTTTCACCTTTTCAACTAGAAAACTCGCCGTTTTTAGGTAATGGTTTGATTTTTGTAGAGAGAAACGGGTCTTTTAGTGGCAAGTTCAGAAAAACCCGTCTCCCATTTGAGCCCGTTAGAGCTGCTGGTGTCAAGTGGAGAAAGGAGCGTCCTTTTGATAATGTGATTGACAGGGACAAGAAGTTGAAATTAGTTATGAAGATAAGGAAGATTTTGGTTAATCAACCCAATAGAATTATGTTACTTAGGGAATTGGGTAAGTTTAGAAGAGAATTGGGTCTTACGAAGAAGCGTCGATTTATTGCTTTGTTGAAGAAATTCCCTGCGGTGTTTGAGATTGTGGAAGAAGGGGTTTATTCATTGCAATTCAGATTGACGCCCGAGGCTGAAAGGCTGTATCTAGAGGAATTGAAGGTTAGGAATGAGATGGAGGATCTGTTGGTTCTGAAGTTGAGGAAATTATTGATGATGTCTATGGATAAGCGGATTTTGTTGGAGAAAATAGCCCATTTGAAGACTGATTTTGGGTTACCTTTTGAATTTCGGGATACGATTTGTCATAGATATCCACAATACTTTAGAGTTGTTGCAACTGGAAGGGGTCCTGCATTAGAATTAACTCATTGGGATCCTGAGCTTGCAGTATCAGCCGCTGAATTGGCTGACGAGGAAAATCGAGCCAAAGAGCTGCAAGAGAAAGATTTGATAATTGATAGACCACTTAAGTTTAACAGAGTGAAGCTGCCTAAGGGCTTACAGCTTTCCAAGAGTGAAATGAGAAGGGTTTGCCAGTTCAGAGACATACCTTACATATCTCCTTATTCAGACTTTTCCCATCTGAGATCAGGTTCAAAGGAGAAGGAAAAACATGCTTGTGGGGTTGTTCATGAGATTTTAAGTCTCACAGTTGAGAAGCGGATCCTTGTTGATCATCTTACTCATTTTCGAGAGGAATTCAGATTCTCTCAGCAGCTGAGGGGGATGCTAATAAGACATCCTGATTTGTTTTACGTGTCTTTGAAAGGGGATAGGGATTCAGTTTTCCTTAGGGAAGCATATTGTGATTCTCATTTGGTAGAGAAGGACCGGCTATTGCTCATCAAAGAGAAGCTTCGTTCTCTAGTTATGGTTCCTAGATTCCCTCGGAGAGGTGCTCCGAAGACTGATTCTGTAGCTGGAGAAGATGGAACTTCTGGGCATGAAGATGGAATTATTAAGGAGGCTGAAGATTGGTCTGATATTGATAGTTACTTGAGTGGTGATGAGCTCCATGATGATGAAAATGATGATTATGAAGATGATTGGAGTGACGAAGATGATGACATGCCCCCAGATTTTGAAGATGATGATGATGGAACTGCGAGAATTCGTTTGAGCAAATCAATCAAGCAGACAGATACTGTAACTAATGACAAAGAGAAGGTGCTCACTCCAGTGTTTCCTGATGGCCGGCCAAGAGAGCTTTGGTGAATGACATTCAAATCTGCCATATGCATCATTAGCTGTGCCCTGGTGTAGGGTCACTGCTCCAAGAGGCTATCATCATAGCATTGCTACGGTAAGTGTGAGTTTTCTGGATGAAGAACATAGATTTCACAAGGTTATTCAAAAGTATGGGTCTAGACCATGTTCTCGAGTTTGAAGTCTCAGGAAGTACCTTGCAAATGGAGACATGCAGCAATAGCATGTGCCTTCTTCTCTTCAAACTTGTGCAAAACTTAGAGATATGGCTTCTGAACTTCTGAAACAATTAAAAGAAAACTTTTTTGCATGGATAATAGGTCTTTGTATCTTGTTTTCAATATGTAGTAGTTTATGCCTTATGTTAATATAATTAACCTAATAGCCTTTTCAAATTATAAACATAGATCTTTTTGGAATGTTATTTTTCTGTTTAAATCGTTAAGCTGATTTTCTCATTAATCATGGAAGCACAGTCTAATAGTGAATATCGAGAGCTGAAATCTGTGAGGTTCTCATATGTAGCTGACCAAAGCCAAAATTACGTGGTGGGTTGATGGCTTCTAACTTCCATTTCCAAAATATTATTTAGCTTTCGTTCTGCAATAAGTTCTATCAGCTGTATATATGTATGGCGATGCTTTTGTTAAAGTAACCTCCCAGCTGCAACTTGTTTGCAGATTGAGACCACAACTTTGGATATCTATTTTAGGGCTTGACAATAACTCTATATTCAGATTCATGAACTAATTTATTGTATTCATCATGGATAATCTTGACAATAACTCTATGTTCAAACTCCTTTCTTCCACACAATGAGATACTAGTTTCTATTGTAGTGATACATTTATTCAGAACCGTCATCAAACCCTGTTGCCAGCTCTTGGGCATCACCAAACTCCCTCTTTCAGATCAAGTACAGTAGATAATAAATGGTAGTAGATGCTAAAAGTCCTCCCAGTGAAAGCTACCAAGCCCTCCTTTTCCATTTTATAAATCACAATAAATTTCTTCTTCCTGTTAGAAATTTCTTACCCTATTATTTTACTTCCTCATTTGTGTCGTGTATATGTGACTGCTTTTTGACTAGATTTTCAACTTTCAATATTCTTGTGTGAAGATGAGTTGAGATTATCCAGGCTGGAGTATGTGAATAGTAGAACATCTAGATTCGGATGCCCTTGTACACCAAATCTCAAATTCTGCATCATTTTTACATCCAGAAAATTCTCCATGTCGTTTTTATTTATCAGAGACCTTATGTTTTATAAAATTCAAGCATTCCAAGATAATATTTATCTATAACTAAATCAATGTAATAAAGCAACTAAAAAGAATAATCTTCAGCATCATTTTATCAGATTATATTGAGCATCACTATCATGCTTTGTCGAAATCACATCACTTGTTTCTGCAAAATTGATACTACAGGTGCGTATAGCCATGGACGTTAGGGTTAGGGTTATATCGGTGATAAAAGATAGAAAACAGGGTTAGTGGCTGCATGTAATAAGCTTAAATATAATCAGTTTGTACTCCTACATCACCTTCTTTCATTGTTTATCTTTCCAGTCAGTTTCAGGTCGTAAGGTCTGACAGCGAGATGTGCCAGACTGTTGACATGTTAGGTATCCTTCCAAGAAAAAGAAAAGATTTGGGGTGAGATGTGGCGGAGTGTGAAGTTTTTTTTCTTCTTGTGCTATGCAGCTGTGAAGACTCTTGAACCTGGGGTACACTATTTTGGAACGCAAGGGGAAATTTTAATAGTTTTAAGAAGTTTTACGCTAAATAACCTTTTTTTCCTCTATTGAACTGGTACAGTACTAGAGAGCCTTCTGATCAGGAGATCAATGAAATTGGCAAACTGCAAGGAAAATTTTATAGTGATAAGTGTCTAGTGGATTTATTTCAAAGAAAGAGATAAACACAAAAAACAATTAAAATTTATAATTTAATAAAAATATCTCTATTTAAAATTTTACTCTTCTATTTGTATTTTTCTTTAGATAAGTCAGAAAATAATTAATGGGATTATACTTTCTCATAAAAACATTATTATATAAATGTCTGATTACGACAGAGATTATTACATTTCCTGACTTTTGATATGTTCGCTGCTAGGATAGAGAGATTGTAGGAATTGTTCTTGCGTGGACTTAATGAGATATGGTTGAGATGCCTAGAGCTACTTTATTCTTTGTTCAGGGGGGACTGAAATGGCTATTCGCAGCCAGTGGGTTTGAGAAAAAAACCCCTCTTGGAATCAAATTAAAGGCCACTAAATCACGTGTCACATAGTGGAGTCCCCAGAAATTCTTCTGTTGTCTCATACACACTTCCATTTGTCTGGCTTGTGAGAAGGTAATTGGCTCAGCTGCTCAAGTAAGGTTTTTTGAGTCTATATAAGGAGGGTCTGCTCCTTCTTGATTAAGTCAGGACAAAAGAAAGCATAGGTTCTCTCCATGCGCAGGTCTTCAAGGCACTGGCTGTTCACTCCCCCTCAAGGGCTTCCTGTTTGCCCAATCTGGTAATGATGGTTTTGTGTTTTAAGACAAAACATTTGCTACCAAGTATCGAGGCAGGCTGGGGGCTCTTTTGGGGGTTTTAACAGGTTCTGTCTTGCTTACAAAGGCTCTCCGTAGTCTCAGGATGGCAATCGTTGCTCGCTCTCCGTCAGGGCTTCCAACGCAGTAAGCAGGTACGTGCATGTCAGCATATTCTCGCTGCAGGCTCGAGGTCTTTGGTGAGAGTAGTGATCAAAAGCTGTCATGGTTTTGGCAGACAAGAAAAAACAAATATCACCCTTAAATTCGTTGCTGGTAATTAATCCTACCTGCAGGTATCTCCTCTTGCAAGATCTATTGGATTAAAAAAAAAAGAGTTTTTCGTTTCATTTTAGTGGCTGGATATATAGAAATCACTCAAGCATATAATAATAGTTCATGATGTGAAATAGCTAGAAAGGATTTTTGTCACTGCATCCATTAATGTTAATTAGTTCTAGAAACGAAAACATCAAGAGGAAATCATTAACTAGTAAGATTTCGTTTCAACAAAACAGAAAGGCATTTCAAGGAAACAAATTGGTCTTTGTGATCCTTTCATGGGATATCGAGAAGAGCTTCTGTATTTTGTATTTCTCTTGATATATGAAATAAACGTGCAAGAAAAGACCATCAACAGAAAATTAGTGTCTTTGCTAAATTGTAGAAAATATGTATGGTTGTCGTTCAAGCACCGATCAAGGATTTTTCCTATATATTGACGTCGGATTTTTCCAGTTAATCAAGGATCAATCTTACCTAGCTTGCAGTTAACTAAGATCTATGTCTTCGCTTCTCCAACAGTTATTCTTCGAAAGAGCCACGCACAACAGACTTGCTCCTATGCACCCATGAAAGCTTTCCGTCCTCTTCAAGGTAGTGAAACTGAAAGATACTCTTAAGAACAATGAAGGCAAACAACATTTCTTAATAAACGCAGGAACCTCCTGAGGCATGCCTCGAAGGCGAATCTAAGACGCGAATTAATCTGGGCTACGCCTTCAACGTGACATATAGCTTGCGACTTCTAAGCCTTATCCCGGTGCCTATTCGACTGGATCATCCTTTGGTAAGTCCTTATTTAGTTTGCCCAACTGTTCTCTCCTTTTACTGGCGGATATGATTGACTGTAGGCCAGCTTACTCCCCAAAAGCAGATGGGATGTGACCCGCCGGTGCTTAGGGGCCAGCAACTGCTTGTTCCTCGCTTGGGGTGGAGATGGTGCTACAGGAGGTGTTGTGGTGTTGGTGTGCAGGCGCTCAGGTGCAGGAGGCTGGCTGGTGAATGAACAAGGAAGTCAAATGCCTCTTGTAATTTCAAGTTTTGCCGTCACTGACTTCTCTCCTCTCTCCCTTTGGCCGTGAAACCTATCTTCTTGCGTTGTGCTAGAAGAAAGAGAGCCGCTGATAATAAACATTTCATACGAAAATACAATTTTTATTTTTATTTGTTTAAATCTCAACACCTGGCATTCTTTGAAAAAGGATAGAATGAATCAAAAGAAAGGTACTGTGCTGCGGGAACAAATGGCCGTGGAACCTGCAGATCGATCCACCGGCGTCCATGTCCAGCAGTAGCCCTCCGAGAGGTAGTGATCAAGCCAAGTAACGCGGTCTTCGAAACAACCTAAAACCAAAAGAAAATAACAATAATAAAGGAAGGAAAACAAAAGACATCCATAATATAGAAGAAAAACAAAGCCATGTGAGAAAAACAAAGCACACATATGGTTTTAATTTTGGATATTTTAATATTTCCAGTTAAAGTGAAAATATTTTAGTAGTTCTGATCAGGAACCATCAAACGAATTGAAGTAGATAGAGCATTTAGCATGCGTGTGTCCTCTCACTGCCAAAAGCTATTTTTTCTTTACCCCCTTCTCAGTCAGGTGCTTGAAGAACAGGCTGTGCGTTATGTACATTTGGAGAATCATTCTTTAGAAAAATGCTATGAAAAATCTTCGCTGAAGCACTTCCCTTGGCCTAGCGACTAATCAGTTGTTGTATCAATCCCGCTTCTTCTAGGCCTGACCTTTCATTGGATAAGTCTACTGTAGTAGCTCTTTCTCAGTTTCGCGGTTGTGGACAAAGTCAGTAAAAAAAAAAAATCATCATTTTATGGCTCTCAAAAAAGTCGAGAAATTAAATACTTCAGACAGAATTTAGGTTTTCCATGGCAATTCCATTCTCGGGTTGGTGGAGAATGTAGATCTTTGTCTAGCGTAGACTAGATTATTCTGGGACACTTCAATGCAAATCAGTAAATGTAGAAAGATAAAATAATAATAATAAATTAAAATGAAATTGCCAGGAGTGTATATCTAGACATAATGGCTACAAAAAGTAAAGTCTGACCTAACTTTAGCCGAATGCTTTGGCTTTTGTGTTGTTTGGCATGGTATGCATAGATAATACACTCATGTTTTAAACTTTCTTCATAAAAAACGAGACATATCATAGATAATACACACACACACGTTGTTCTTGGCTAATCATTGTGACTACCGTTAGGTGTTGTGGCATGTCTTTGAATAGAAAAAAGTTCTCTACATAAAATTATGGGAAAAAAAAAATTGCAGGCATGAAAAATTTGTGCATAGCTAATTGGAACCGAAAAAATACATATAAGGATATGTTAGAATAAAATTGAACAGACTAATATCTGTTTAGATAGGTTAAAATTACCAACCATGGCCCAAACAGCTGGATATTTTTTTTTTAGTTTTATCAACCACCTCAATGGCAGATTGAGGGAGGACACAGAGGTTGTCTATAGGAGAACTTTAGCGAAGATGTCAGCAGTTCCAGATTTGTTTTTTTGTTGTCTTGGATGTGATTCTCAACGGAATCAGTTTGGTACTTGTAAAACAGTACAAATCCTGAAATCCTGACGAAGCAACTGGTAGCCTGTCTGTCTACACAAAAATAAAAAACATCTGAATCCGACCCCCAACCCGGAAGAGGGCGATTTTCAGGGCTCTCTCTCTCCTTGCTATAAGATAGCAAATAGCCAATTGTTTGACCGCACCGCATTGTATGTCAATTTCGAGCTTCCCCCAGATGAAACAAAACAATAATCGACTGCGTATAGAGAACAGGTATGCTCATTCGTTTCCGACAGTTGTAAGAGAGCAAATGCGCGGCCATCTTCATTTTAACGCATGGAAATCACAACGCTTCCTCTATCCAATTGCAGTCCAAATGGGAGAGCAGAGAGGAGAAGCATACTTTACAAGCTATTCCTGCCTGCTTAATTTCCACTTGAACCATCTCCTCTTTCCAATTCCCACTTCACGAGGCTAGGAGGTAATTGGCAATATGCCATTATAACTAAATTAAATGGGGAGTTACGACTTCATCACCTCCAAATTTTGCCTCTGCCATTCATAGCCATGGTAACAGTTCTAAATATATTCTTTGCCTGGCAGCATTGTTAGACACAGAATCATCTGTAAAAGCATACTCTCCTCCTTTATCTCGGGCTTGAGACCAGCTATGGTACGCACAAGAATCTACACCACACGGGCGGAGTTGCATGCATACAAACACCAACAAGAATCAATAGAAGCAAGCACGCAGGAACGCACGACAAAAAAAATTAGAGAATCAAGCACAAAGGCAATATTTATGTTACTTTTCAAATTACTTTTTATCTAAAAAGCAAATTGAATATGCTACTATAAAAATAATTTTAAGATATTATTTTAACAAGGTGCTTTGTCATAAGAAAATCGTTTAATATTAGGATAAAGAGAATAACTTATCCAATAAAATATACTAAGGTTGGCCCAACAAGCAAAAGTCATCGGGAGAAAAACATGGAGACAAATACCGAGAAAACAGATAAGGATAGGATCGAATCAAAACCAAACAGCAGCTTGCGGAACCCTCCCTCATGCATCACCTTCCAAAATCAAAAAAAGAAAATACAGAAATACAAATGAGGAAAGGCACCACAAAGTTTATGAATCACTGGAAAAACAGGACCAAAAAATAGCACACCGATCATAGTTGCACATCTTGAAACAAGATTTATCACCATTATGATCTACAGAATCACTCTCCTGACATCTCTGCTCTGAAAGAAAGAAATAACCCAAGTCTCTGCCACCTGGTTGCTGCAGCGAAATGGAATCAAAGGCAAATTATATATCACCTGCACGTCTAGCAAGCTGCTTTAAATTGGAGACAGGTCGCCACACTGTTATTTGTCGAAAAGACCAAGATGCACACAATCAAACAGACCCATAATTGCAGGGGAAGTTGAAAAGGAGGTACAAATCCAGCTTTGTGGTCTCCCAAAAAGGGCAAATTAACAACATGAAGTCTTATAATTTCCTGTCGCATGATAAAAAAATTCAAGAAAACTGAATTTAAAGGACAAGCATATCGAATAGAACCAGGAAATGGAATTTGTTCTAAACTCCTGCCCCTGAACCAAAACAAACTTTAAAACATTGCTCTAGCAAAAACGTAACAGCCGAAGCATCTCCTTTCACCAGAGTCCTAGACGGAACACATGAAATAAACAATAGAACTTGCAAGCATCATCTAACAGGTCATGTTAAAAGGATTAATTGCACAGGATAGGAAAACACTCTCAGATACGAAACAAAAAAAAAAAGCCAAATCTAGTACCAAACCATACTGCAACCATGAAGCAGCTGTATTGCCATCGCTAACAATATGAAATAACTTCTTTCCAGCCAAGTGCGATAACCTGGTCCAAGGAAAACTCTGCTACAAGGCAGGACATCATAATAATAGAAAGGCCTACCAAGTTGACACGTCCAAATGGAAACAAAGGGCTAGGATAGTGCAAAACTCCCTGCGGCAAAAACAGTATAAAAGCATTATCTTCTGCTTCGGGAAGAGTCTGACAAACACATAACCAAAGATTAGATTCTAATAGCACTTAAAAATACAAAATAACAACGTGAGACGGAAAGAGAACAGAATTCCCAGCTAAGAAGTAACCCCAAAAAAAAACCCATTTGTCATCTCTTTTAGACAATACATCTACAAGAAACTTATGCAAGATAATAATCCTGAGGTGTGCGAACCAAAATTGAAACCTCACAGTGTTAATTTTATTGAAACCTGAAAACATAACTGCTTGATGAGCGACAGAAGAAAGCCAGAGATGCATAACATACACCGAACCTCAGTTGAAAAAACCAACCGCCAGTTACAAGCTCAGCAAGTCAGCCAAAAACCAACTTATATATGAAGCAGATCTCAGAAAAAAGTTTAAAGCTTGATCGCATGCCAGAAATTGCTAAATGCTTCAAATGATGGATAAATTCATTGTACAGGAATTCATAATCAACTCGTGCACAAATCCAAAATAAACATACAACAGAATCGGTCAAATAGAAGTCTTAGCTCTTCCAATGCAGGAAATCATTAAGCTATCCATCCAAGACATACAGAAATGCTCACAGCTTGCTACAGACAAGTAACCATTCCAGGAAGAAGAATGTAAGTTTGTATCTTAAAACAAGGGGAAGATCAAATCAGATTGCCTTCACAGCAGTTCTGCCCTTTTTCCATCCATTCAAGGGTAAGACCTAGACATGCACAAATAGAAACCACTAGAAAGGAGATAAAAACAATAATTACTAAATTAACAACTGGTTTTAACTTGATTTGTTTGAAATATGTCTTTCAGATCCAAGAACCTATGAAGCGACAGAGGGAATGAAGAGACTAAAAAAAGGTGGTACAGACTCCTCAAACATCTGCAGTACTTCTGTTAGGTGTACAGGGAAAGGTGAGAAACTGCAATAGAAGATTTTCATATCTTTCTAGAAACAAAAAATTCAAGTTGACACATGCTCCAGTTAGAAGATTATCGAATACACTCATCCCTTGTCTGGGAATTCTGTGAACAAAAGAAGCTCCGAGGACCTACCAATTACATATGCAGTTTTTTGGGTTTCCCAGCACTTGCAACCATAAAACAGAAATGAAACCAGAAGATAGACAAGCCAACCTGGCATAAGGTAAGGTATGAATTCAGTCCAGGGACAAGTTTATACTGCCATTAACTGCATAAATGGAAGAGCAAGCCAAACGACAAAATATAATGACCTTGACATCTCTGAGAGTTAACACAAACACAGACATAGATTTTAAAACAAAAAATCCCTGGTTCGTTTTAGTCTATATATTCCATAAAAACACAAAAGAACCCTGGAAAAGCACACAACAAATATCAAAATATACTTTCTAAGGAGTAAAACTTGCAGGTTCTCGATCATGACAAAGAAGAAGAAGTTGAAGGGCCACCTAGTATGAAAGATTCATGAGACATCTGATGAAAACATCCAGCAGAAGCAAGACAAAAACATTAAAAGGAAGGTCTCGTATGAAAGATTAGCAAAAAGCATAGAAAAAGTTGAAATCCGAGTAATGGGAAACAGCCACCCACCCTCAGAAAACTTGTTATTCAGATCATTCAACTCTAGACCACTAAACCCAAAAGAGCCAAGTTCCAATGAAGTTCTGTAAAAAGAAATTTTGAAGTTCAACAATCATAAGATAACTGAAAATCCCTAGATGATCTCATATCTGACAATTGGTCACTTGAATATGACCGAAAAGTGTAAAATCAACTAGTAAGGCTCTATAACATCAATGAAGTATGGAAAGTGTATTAGAGATGCATGATCAAGTTCTTTACAGAAGAAATGCAGAGGAAACATCACAGAGGACTAGCAAGAAAAGAGGCAACAGTAAAAAAAACTCTCTTACAGAAAAGCAAAACGATAAGTGATCAAGTCCCTCAAAGAAGGAACATCGGAAAGCCTTCACAGAGGACTCGAAGATTCAGGCAACAATCCGTCAGAAGAACCACTTCCACAGATAAGCAAACCATAAGTCAAATCTGTTTTTGTGTATCTTTTATGTTACACTTCACCATCTTGCAAATACAGGTATACATCACCTTTGCCATATTGCATATTTGTAATGTAAGTAGAACAGGCTTCGAATATGATGAAGTCACTCACTCTAAAGTTCTAGAGTGACTTTTTCAAGATAAATTAGAATGCTGACCATGTTATCCAATAAAAGTACACTAGGCTGCCTCAAGCATGAAGTCCTAACCACAGAAATTAAAGAGAAAATGGAAAGGAAGAGATCACCACCTGAATTTTTCTAGCTGAAACAGTCCCTTATCCCTTGTGCATCAGCAAGCAACGAGTCCGGAAGGCTGGCAGATCCAACAACAAGCCTACAGTAACACTCATGAAAAATTGTGATAGATGAAGACGGTAGCCAGAATATCATGATCTTTATCAACTACAAGAAAACACTATTTTCTAGGATTCGCCAAGGAGTAGCACAGAATGTACATGCACTGCTTGAACACTCCCAGCCCTTATAAATCAAGTCAGTGACATTCCAGCAAGAAGAACTCCCAGGTTGTGCATACCAACAAACATAGCAAGACGAAACAACTTAAAACCCACCTGGTTATTTTTTGAATCTTTGATCCATTAGTTCTTCAGAACACTGAAAAAGAGACTGGAGAAACACAATCAACCTCTGATGAGAATCTACACAGTTTCCATGTGTTTGGCATGGTCTCAATTATGAAGCAGAAAGTTCACCTCCTTGTGTTGCTTGTACACGGGTCATCATTAATTAAAAGCAGCAATATAAAACCAACCTTAGCTTGATTTTGCAATATTTACTCGTAAAAAAAAGCGTCGTATTTTGAGCATCAGTAACAATGACAAGCTTCGTTACATTATTATAACTTCAGCTTTCAACGCTGAAATTCAACCCATTTGAGCATCACCTCTATATAACAAATCTTTAATGAGATTTTTACACTGCTAAAACTTGAAATAAAATGAGGATTTTGTTTCAACTGGCTCTTATGTCATGTGCAGAAAAAATATCGAGTCAGAGGACATGTCTGCAATATCACATAACTCAAAGAAAATGAAATTTCACACACTGGATGAAGAAAAATAGTAAACTACGTTCAAAGCCTAGATCAACCCCTGTCTGCTAACTGAAACTCAATTAATAACTCCAAGTCGTTACTGAATCGTAAGCACTGAATTGGAAACCATAAACTTTGTGTTTGTGGGTGGAACCTCCCAAAAATAGTTATAGCTAGAAACAATTCATGCTCCTGTACCAAATAAATGACTACTTGAGCTGGAATTCTGAGTATAAAGACTCCATTGATATGTAAAAATCAGGTCTAATCCTTGAGGATACGGTATTGCATCTAAGAAATTATTGCATCGAACAGATTTCTTTTGAAGCCAGGAATAACGACATGGACTAAATGTTATGTCCAAGCCAAGAAACTTACTTTATAATCTTGACAAATAGTGGTACTTGAGACAAGATTCGAGATTTTTAAACCACGAAACGCTAGGTTTTTATTTTAATTATAGGTGTAAACAAGTCCCTAGTAAGAATAAGTTGGAAAGAAATAATAGAAAATGAGCTTCAATATAAAGATCTTTAAGGCTATTGTATACCACCAGTAACTAATACCAGAATAAACGATATTCACTAAACCAAGAACAATTCCTCGAGTAAAAGCTTCAAGTGACACTTAATAGGTAACAGTCTTGATATCCTTTAGGAGCTAACTTCGGACCAAACTCCCAAATAAAATGCATCCAAAGCCAAAATATCACAAATAGCACCTTCACCTTGTCCCATACCATCGCAAGGAAAACTATAACTAAAACCCTCTTTATATAGCTTGAACTTAAAACCATATGCTTCGACATGCTGCTTTAAAGGTTGGACGAAATATTTTTCCAGAATATTTTTTCATTTTTCCATATATATTGTTATTATTTCTTATTAATTATTAATTAATAGTATTATTAATCTAATTATAAGAAAGATTAAGAGTAATGAATTTCTTTATTCCTGTTCCTGAAGTAGAAAACGTTCCATCCATCTGTTCCTGAATGGATGGCTTCTTTCAAAAGGGCTTCCGTTGAAGACAAAAATAAATCAAACCCATACGAAGTTTTACCATGAGCAGATGGGTATCTATTGAACTATAGCGGAGAATATGTAAAATAAATAGTGCACCGAATGCAAAATAAATATGTACGCAGAAGAGACAGCAGCTAACTACTACTACAAGTTCGACCCTATTATAAAATCCTACACCTGCAAGCTTCAACTGCAACATGAAACCCTATCCAAAAGGAACCGACTGTGTCTTGCAAGAGTATTTACAGACATGACCAGTAGTGTGTTTATATACCACCATGCATAAAGTAAAAACAACTCGGGAAAACAGCTGATTCTTTCCCATTCATTGGATGTTTAAGGAAACTTGACTACGAACCTAGGGACTATACTGGGGAAACTCCCGCATCAATGTTGAGGATTAATGCAAAGGGAACAGCAGACAGGTAGGGCCTCGAATCTCGATGAGGTGGAAATGCACACCCATTGCATTCAAAACTTCTCATCCTAAAAAGTACTCCTACCAATCTATATGATGCTTCGGGAAACTAGACAAGTCAAACGGCATAACTCCAGCTTATCATCCTTCATATGCATCTCTAGGACCTTACTACTCAGAATTGATTGATGGGCTCAACCAGGTCCTGCACAGCCATTCTCTCCGAAACATCTGCCAGAGATTTGAGATTGCACCTTATCAGGGCCTTGACAAAGTAGCATGTCTCATCCTTGGTGTTCCCATCAGGCACATCTAAAATAAATGATTCGATGACTAAAGTCCCAGGCCTCCCATCAATAATCTCAGGGTGGACAGTCATGATGGATGAGTAGTTCTGCAAAATAAACCAGGGGGGAATCAGAAGAAGGAAGAATCCAGGATGCTTTTAGTGAGAGGCATCTTTATCTGAGTACTGAAAGGAATGCTTTGGTTACTCTGGACACAAGTAGCCCAAAGACTGATAATTCAACCAAGAATCCAACTGCAAAATATCATAGTTAGAGGCAGATTCCTAATGTCTTTTCATTATGTGCATATGCGCACTTTGAAATCTATCCACTTTTCAGCAGCTTCTCACACGTTTCGATCCATTCAAATAACATGCCATAAACTTGTGATAACCGCGTATCTATTTATTATAAGCACGCGTAAAAGCACATAAATACAGTTGAAGGTAATAAAATCTATAACACTGCAAGAAACAACACGACCCAAACCCCAACAGCTTATAATAGAAGGTCAAGAAGAAAGATAAATTTATTTATACCTTGAGCCTATGATCACCACCAACGATCTTGACCCCAAGGATGTGCTCTTCATCATCAAGAAGTTCAAGCCTCTCGGTACTAGTAGTTGCAGGAAGTCCAGATTTAACATTCACCTCCCTAACACTTCCAATCCCAAGCTCTCCATTCATAACGCACCTGCTCACAAATGGCTTATACCTCTGTGGCTGATCAAATCGCCTCACCAGTGACCAAACCTGATCCAAATAAACAAAAAATATATATATATATATATTCATCAAACAAAATCAAACCAGATTTTCTATCGATAAGAATCCGTTTATGCACGCAGAGCACACACAACAAGATATCGAAAAGAAATAAAAATAAAGCCCCATTCTTTATATTGGTTTATTAAAAATGAACGAGAAAACAAATAGCAGAGAGAGCCCCATTACGAGAAAAGGCAGAAATGAAGCAAAACCAGCCGAAATCGAGTAAAAATTACCAGATTTGACACAGAACAAGGAAGTCAGACACCTTAAAAAAGAAGTCAAACAAATCAACGAGCACAAAATCAACCAATCAACGTCCAAAACAGAGTATCAAAAATAAACTCACAAGGTGAGCAGGAGCTTTGATGTGCTTAACAAGAGCAGAAGTGCACTGGTTCTCCGTAGGCTCGTGTTGATGGTGTCTCCGTATGTATTGAACCTCTGCTGCACTGTACGCATCACCACCGTTCATTCTTTTTATCAGATGATTATCGATATAGTTTGTGTCGTCTATCTCTCTCTCTTTGTCTGAAAAGGAAATATGATCCTTTTAAAGATAAGATTAGAATGAGGAGACGAGAAGAGGGGTTCGTATTTGGATTTGAAGGAAGGAAGGAAGGAAGGAAGGATAACCTTTCACTCGCTCGCTCGGTTTGGCTGTTTGTTTTATTTTAGCTTAGCAGGGTGTCAAGAAAGTCCATCAAGCCACCGACAATCTTCTATTTTATATAGTTTTCACTAAAAAGCCCAGCCTAATCTATGGGCCCATCTTACTCCACTAGACAAGATTCCTATATAATAATAATATCTTTTTTAAAAATAATTAAAAAAAACAGAAAAAGAGAGAGAGATTGTGTGCGGTGACAGTCCATTGTTGTTTTGTTCATTGAATATTGATAATGATTTTTTTTTGAGGTGGTTAGGTATTTAGCGTGTAGTGTGACCACCACTAGGCCTAATGGGTTTACTTTAAAGTCAAACTATGTGGAGTGGGAGAGATGTTGGGAATTAAATGACGGTTTGGACCATTGATGGCTTGTCCGATTGGTACTGTGTTGTTGTTGTTTATTAAAAGTTTTTTTTTTAATTTTTATATTAACAGATCAAAATAATAAAAAATACTAAATCGATTTTTTTTTTTAAATGAAACACACGAAAAAAAAGTTATTCTACTTTTAAACACTCATTTTTTTAGATTAAAGTATAGATATAAAAAAATATATTTTCTATCCATTCAACATGTGTAATTAAAGTATAAATTTTGTTCGAATGTGTATTAATTTCACCTCTCCCGTTTTAAATTGAAATCAACAATTGAATTTATTTATTTATTTTACTAAAAACTTGGGAAAATCGGATTCAGTTAGCAAAAATGCGAATAACATATGGTAGACCTAATTAATAAGATTGGTAATTGAATCACCCAATCAAGAAAGTATATATATATATATATATGCTTGAAGGACTAATATATATGAAGTTTGCCTTAAAAATAGCATAAAAAAAAATAACATTTAATATTGTGATAGCGATCACTCAGAAATACATTAAAATAATATTTTTATTTAATTTTTAAAATTTATTTTTAATATCAACATATCAAAACAATTTTAAAATATAAAGTAATTTTTTATTTTTTTCACAAATAGAGTTTGATTTGTGTTTCCAAACGCTATTATTGCTTCTCATGCAAAACAGTCTTCTTTCTCTACTTTCTTTCTTCGTTCTTTCTAATCAATAAATCATTGGTTTTTATTTCCTTTTTTTTGCTGGTATCATTCTTTCATTCTTATTTTTTAAGGTGAGACTATAATTGAAATATATTCATAGAAGCAATAATAAATAATCACATATATATATATATATAAAACACCCACACTCTCATGTAAATAAAAAGATTTCCTCCTTTTATGGTTTTAAATTAGAATCTTGTGGTTGTTAATATAATGATTATTAAAGACTTATATGATTGTTAACTTTAAGACTTGTGGGATTAATCGAGGTATGTGTAAGTTGATATAGATATCCATGTTAATAAAAAAAAAATATGCTATGAAAGTTATTAATAAATCCACTTTTATGTGAAAATAAAAATAAAAATAACAGTATTGAATAATTGTTCTGGGAGCCACAACCACTTGCTAATATAAAATAACACAAAAGTGTGGAACTACGCATGCATGCCAACCTGCTTTCTTTGGGATCGTGGTTTGCATATTGTCAGCAAGTTGCAATAAATATTATTTGGAAGTTGTTATATTTTTTAAAGTATTTTTTTATTTAAAAATATATTAAAATAATATTTTTTATATTTTTTAAAAATTATTTTTGATATATTAAATTAAAATATTTGAAAAAAAAATATTGATTTAAAAAAAATCAATTTTTTTAAAAAATATTTTAAAACATAATAAAAAATATAGCTATCGCAATAATGGGGACATTCAACAACCCCACTACCATTCTCTCTTCCTTGGCAAGAAGCCAAATCTTTACCGCAGTTCAAAGACTGGATAAAAGATGAAGAAAATATCACATCAACACATGAAAGTTGTACTCCATGAAAGTTGTACTTCTTAGCCTGAGTATAATTTAATTAATTAGGTTTAAATATATTTTTTAAAAATTATTAGTTAAAGTTTTATAAAATTTAAGGTTATTAAAAGTTTATATAATTATTAGTTTTCGGTTCTAAAAAATTAATTGAGATATACACAAGTTGATTTGGATATTTATATTAATAAAATAAAATAAAAACTGTAATTCTTTGTATGGTTATTATGTATTTGCTGATTTCAATTCAATTACTGGACCGTCAGGTTTGATAGGGCATTTCCTAGAATGCCCTGGCTTTTTTATAGCTAAAAACAATTGATGCGTATCTATGCAGGTGGGATCCGGTGAACATCGTCCAACCGTATGATCAGTCATTCTGATGGCAAGATTTGTAATGTTTTTTTTTTTAATGCTATTATTCAATGTTTTTTTTAATTATTTAAAAAAATATTTTTTATTTTAAAATATATTAAAATAATATTTTTTATTTTTTAAAAAATTATTTTTAATATTAATATATCAAAACAATATAAAAATACTAAAAAAAACTTTCAAAAACAAAGTTAAACTGAAATACCGGACCTAAAAAAAAAACCAAAAACTTTTGTCAGCACCAAATGTATTATAGACGGAAGCATGTGGGAATAACGAAGAAGAAATTTTTTAAAAAATAAAACAAATTACATAAATGAGAAGAAAACAAAAAACAAATTTTCTAACGTGTTCGACTGTAGATACCGATCAAGAAATATAACTAAATAAAAAATATATTCCAACTTCCAAAATGTTTTAGGACATGTTTGAAATTATGGTAATAATTTTGGTTTAAAATGTTTTTCGTTTAGAAATATTTTAAAATGATATTTTTTTATTTTAAAAAAATTATTTTTAAAATTAATATATCAAAATAATTTGAAAACATAAAAAAATAATTTTTAGTAAAAAAATTAAATTTTAAAAGAACACGGTTTCAACGGCGTTCCGAAACACGCCCTTACCCCACTATTTATATGAATTAGTTAATATGAATTCTATCTTTCAATTCTGATCAGCTACACCAAAAATTGTTTAAATATGTATAATTTTTTCAAATTGATAACAATATTATTTTTATTTTTTAATAATTAACTGACAACATACCTTGTATCTCAAATTAAACTTAGTCTTCGATCAGGATAGATTTTACATGTTAACGTATCATTAATATCTTCGTATTTGAGTAAGGTATACTCATCGCGAGCTGGAAGAACTTAAAGCATAAAGGTCTAAAAGATCTGTTCAAGGAAAAAAAGAAAAAAAAAAGGTGTAAAAGATAAGAGGCATGGTGGCCGGTTTGCAAGTAAAGTGATCGTCGGTTAAGTTCAACCTTCATGCCAAGTTCATTGTTCTCCCCAACATTACCATAAAAAGGAATTCCACGTTGCTACAGGCAGCGTAAGTAAATCTCTTCTTCTTTTTTCAATATTATACTTAAAAAGGGGATAAAAAAAAAAAAGAAGTTTGTTGGAGACTTAACGTCACTCCGCAAACTAATTGAGACAGTTCTAATGTCATCACTCATCACAAAAGACTGCATACAACATCAAAAAAGATCATATGCACAATTAGAGCAACAACTCGAAAAGCAAATTAAACAAGATATCATAAAGTGAGCATCACATGTTTTTAAAATCAGTAAAAAAATCCTATAAAAAGCAAATAAAAAAAAATAATAAAGCTCAATTTCCAATAAAATAAATACTTAATGATGAAAATAAAAAAAGAAGGGAGGGGAGGGGAGGGGGGAGCAAACCCAGACGAATAACTTAAACATGTGTTACTTTTTCAAACTTATTACTCGTGAAATTCTATACCTAAACTCAATAATGAAGCTTAATTCTCAACCAATTCAATATTGAAGGGTGAAACCACAAAAAAATAAATTTAAAAAAGTTGTCAAAGAAAATAATTAGCAATAAAAGAATGATGATCAAATCTTAAAAAAAATAAAGAATGATGAAACTATAAGAAAAAATAATTTTAAAAATTATCTCATATAAAAACAAATAGCAATAAAAAAATAAGGACCAAATATGACTCAAAAAAATTAAATGAGGATAAAATTGAAAACAATCCAATTTTACAAATTATTTCAAATAAAATAAATGGTAATAAAAAGAATATGAATCAAATATGAAAGAAAAACAAATTGAAGGAATGTTTGAAAATTTGAAGGGCTAAGCATGGAAATCATGAAGAATGCAGAAAAAGATGGAAAAACAGAAAAGAAAAGTCATCGATATCAAACCAGAGGTGCATTAGCCACACACGCTACCCAAGGATAGAGGATCTACTGAGACGATTCTAATGTCGCCCCAAAAACCATTATTTGGTTGTCGAGCACCCGCTTATGAGCCACCTAAATGGCGCGATAACAACCCACACTTTGATGTCTGCAATTCATCTT
>Ga0325410_1001040_pt1 | contig 30120 bp, 17 predicted proteins | sample PopdelMetagenome_16_FD_206182 | JGI IMG/M metagenome (GOLD analysis project Ga0325410, IMG submission 206182) | Populus deltoides microbial communities from Bellville, Georgia, United States - Xylem-PdIQD-R3 | ecosystem: Host-associated > Plants > Phyllosphere > Stem > Wood/Secondary xylem...
CCTTCCCCCGCCCCCCCCGCCCCCCCCCCCCCCCCCCCCCCGCCCCCCCCCCCCCCCCCCCCCCCCCCCCCCCCCCCCCCCCCCCCCCCCCCAGCGCATTAATTATCACAACAGTTAATTCATAGAGGATTGATTACCTGTATCTCTCCAAAATCTTCTTCATAAATGTCGTTGACGCTTAGCTTTCGCTTATTAAGACCATATATCTGCCATTTACGATAACCATTACTATCGTTAAATAAAACATATCTCCATTCCGGCTGCTCGTGCGCTAAAGCAGCAATTAGATGGAAGGGCGTGTTTCCTTTGTCATCCTTCTCAGTTTGAAGTCTCGCAAGTTCAGGAATCTTCAGACATTCCTTGAATACTTTTGTATCTTTACTTGCCACAGCATAGTGAAGGGCATTCCAACCTCTGTTATCAACTAGATCACAACAAGCTGGACATCGAGAAACAATCTCTTTCATTGCGTCTACATGTCCTTGAATGGCAGCAATGTGAAGTGCTGTTCTCTTCTTCTCTGTTTCAGCAATGGAGGCCGCGGACGCATCATATTCTAGTAATACTTCCACTAGAGGAGCATTAGACCAGTCACAATAGGAAGCGTAGTGAAGTGGTGACCAGCCGTTCTCATCGGTTGTTTTCGTCAACTTTTTTTCTTTTTCTAACATTTTTCTTGCTGTCTCTGAAACCAACAAAACAAGGAATAAAAGCTCTCCATCATGAACAACAGTGATTTCACGAATTCAAGTGGCTTAAAATTAAAAGAAAAAAGAAGAGCTAATTACGAAGCAAACACAGAGATATATAAAATCAAATATACGTGGCTTTTAAATTATAGTTTACAATATTATATATAAATTAATTAATTGTCCAGACTTGAGCGCGAAATCCTACCATAATTTCCCGCCATGCTTGCCGCGTGTAGAGCAGTTCTACCATCAGGGCCGCCATAGTCCACTGAAATGCAATTTCCTAAGATTTCATCGACTACCTTTCCGTGTTCTTCGCTAAACATTAGAAAGCCAATGGAAGCAGCAATATAAAGTGGAGTTTCTCCATGAACATTGGCGGGATATGAAAACTCAGGGTCCTCTTTAGTCAATATTTCCACCACATGGCTCCGCCTATTTCGAGCTGCCTCGTGCAACGCTGTATCTTGCTCTTCATTGGTCATCCTCAACATCATTTTAGCTTTAGTTACTCCGCTCTCCGGATCCGCAGGTAGAGCTTTTGCCCGGTCAATGAGGACTTTTACCACATTGGAATGGCCATTTCTTGCTGCCAAATGAAGGGGGGTTTCTCCTCTCTTATTGGCTTGGAATAACAGTGGTGGACATCTTTCAAGAAATTTATCAACAAAATCAGTGGATTCCGGTTCACTGCTTTGGTTTTTCAAGTAGACATGAAGAATGGTGTTCTCGTCTGCAGTCAATAACTGATTGAGGCTGGTTTGATAATTCTCAAAGGGACCGATATTGCCTGCTTCCGCCGCTTTGAACAAGACAGGATCCATACTATTTTGTAGCTTAGAAAAACTCACTAAATGAAATGTAAACAAATGAAGGGGAGGAGAAACCACTGTGGCTCAAAGGTAAGAGGTTCCACTCAACTGATCACAAGCTGCTGATTTCTGTGGTTTGTTGCCTCCCTGGATGAAACGGTATTTAAAGAGAGTTTTAGATTTTTTTTAATGAGACAAGTGCTGATGGCAAGCATTAATTATTATTTTTTTTTATGAAAAGTAAATTTTAACTAAAAATATATTTTTTTCAGGGAATTTAAATACCTATCTTTATTACAAATATTTATTTTTATTTTTATTTTTATTTTTATACAATTAAATAAATAAAAAACAACCATGTTACTAGGTTAAATATTTACACCTGCATTTATTTATTTTTTTTAATATCAAAAAATACCCAACTGTTTTAGCCTATAATTAGATTAACCATTCTTTATGTGATTTACTAATTAAAATATTTTTAATTCGTTTTTTAAAAAAATGCAAACGGTATCTTTTCAATTTTCAATTTAAAAATTTTATGCTATCAAAACACAAGTCCACAGATTCATAGCTAGTTGGTTTCTTTTTTCTTTTTTTCTTATCTGGCTGGTCAAGTCTGACATGCAATCCAATAAAGTCGATGAGATTATTCCAGCCACTTCATGGAACAAGCTAGCTGGCTGGCGCAGCAGCCATAGGAGAATGAAACTTGGCATATCCCGACTTTTCAGAATATTTTGTTTAGTGGTTTTTTAAAATATTTTTTATTTTAAAATATATTAAAATAATTTTTTTATTTTTAAAAATTTATTTTAATATTAGTATAATAAAATGATTTAAAATTATAAAAAAATAAAAAAATTAATAACACTTTTTAAATAAAAAACAAACACTTTGCAAGTACAATCTTGATTAATAAACAAACCATCAAAGTAAATTGTACTTGGAAAATAAATTTAGCTGTACTAAATTTTTGTCATGAATAGAAAAACAAAAATAAATAAATAAAAAATAGTGTCAGAGTTTTTGACCACAAGTCTTGTGATACGCATCAATTACAATAAAAAAAATTGATAACTGATTGGCAACCAACCACATGATTGCTGACCATATGACGTCATAATTGTTTTCAAAAACAATTATTTAAAATGTTTTCACTACTAAATCTAGTTTCGTAAATCCTTGTCAATGCTCCTGAACACTAAGTACACAAGGAAAAAGAAGCTTAGACCAATAAGACAAGTGCTGATGGCAAGCCCCAATGAAAATACTAGAAGTGCATATGTGTTTGTAACGAATGCGATAATCATTGTCCCCGTGCTAATCATGACCAGCCACGTGGCAACCTCAAATAATATCCCAGTGGTTTCCTTATCTATCACTTCATCCTTATCCATTTCCAAATATAGAGAGATAATCATATTAACGTATTATATGAACAATATACTAAAAGGCGTGGGGAAAGCACTGTAGCTTCCCCACGCCTTTTAATTATACTTATATATAATAATTATTATAATATAATTATAATTATAATTATAATTATAATATATATATATATATATATATATTTTTTTTTTCGTTTTCATTTTTTTTGTTTTTTTTTTCTGTTTTTATATACCTTTATGGTTTTTTTTTTTGTGTTTTTTTCTTTCAATGAATTTTTATAATTAGAATTATAATTTTTTTTATATGCCTGGAATATAATTTTATATTAACTGATTAAATAAAATAAAAAAAATAAAAATATTATGCAATGCTATACATATTAGAAATATTATCTAAAATAAATATTTTTTATTTTAAAATATAAAGTTCATCTATATGAAAAAATTTAAAAAGCATTATAGATTAATTAGAATATTCTTTCCAAAAACTAAATACACGCAACACCATTAAAAAAAATCTTCATCCAAAAGAGGTTAAATAAAAAAACAAATCAAAGATAAGGGTTATTAATTCAATCATAAATTTAAAAATTATTTAAGAAAAAAAACATTCAAAGAAGATGTCAATTAAAAAAAGCAAGATTAGAAGAAAAAAAATGTTATGACTTAACTCATTAAACATGTATTTCGAGCCTTGAAATCAGCCTAGTTCAATAATTATTTACCTTAAATTTATATTTACTCCTTAAAAAAGGCCAGAAAATAGCCCATGTCCCGCGTGAGTGGGCATTCATGCCCAACCTCGCGTGCTTGAGCTTGATTCTATTTTTTTATTTGAAACAAAAATACATAAATGATGTATCATCTGTGAGTCCAGATTCTGACCACCATAGTTGTGGCTGGAAAATTGAGGTAATACCTCTTTTGGTAAAAAGACTCAATTAATTTTAAGTCATTGCAACTTCAAAGCACTTCACCAATACCATTATAATATTAGAGAATAATATAAATTATATCCTGAGTTCTCATCTAAAAGCTTAAGCTATTGAGTTGAATTTGTTCTTTGACATGGTATTAGAGCCTTGATGACCAAACGATCTCGAGTTCGAATCTCACCATCCCTATTTATTTGATAAAAAAAATTAAGCACAAGCTAATGTGGGCCTGTGCAAATTTTAAGTCTAAAGGACTTTCACTTAAGGGGATGTGTTAGAGAATAATATAAATTATATCCTAGTACCTCACCTAACAACTTAATCTATTGGGTTGAGATGGTTCTTTGACATATAACACCCAAAAATCATTTCATCAACTCTAAATATCAAAAAAAACTCATACTTTTTAAATCAAATCGGGTTAGTTTTGGTTTTTCCGGTTTAAATCTGATTTTTTATGCAACATTAAGACTCTAAACAATCATTATGAAGCCCCTCTCATATCTAGGAACCCGTGGACACTAATAAAACCTATTTTGGTGGTCGAAAATGGAGTGAACATTGACTTTCTCTCTTATTATTAGAATTTGACAACACTTATCTCTTTCCTCTCTTTAACCTTAGGCTAAAAAATAACACAAATAAATTTGTGTATCAAAATTAATTTTTTAAAATTTCAAGAGACTTGAATTGTATGAATGACATTATTTTTAAAGATTAAGGACCTAAGTGTATTTTGCTTGAAGTCTCTAGTACGCCACCTATATTTGATGTTTTTTTTTTTAATTTTTATTCTTTTAATTTTACTCTTGATTAAGAAATTATAAGTAATTAATATTTAATAAAAATCAAATTATATAAAACAAAATTTTAAGGATAAAAATGGATTATTATTAAAAAAAAACAATAAATTCACAATGTTTTGTGAATGTAGAACAATACCCAATTGTAGTAAAAAAAAAAAACACGGTTTTAGAGTTATAAATCCATCATTTAGACTCGAATTAAAACCTGACAGAATAGGATTTCTGCCTCACCTCTCTCACAGAACAACTAATTATGACCTCTCTAATATTGTCTAGTCAAGTTTCATCTACTTTTTACTCACTAAAGCCATGCACACCAAAATGTATATTTATATTTATACACTATAAAAACTCACTTCTGTAATGAGATGCTGCGAAAATTTGACAGCATTCAGGATATCACTAGCTATTTATTTAATGTGTTTCTTATATTTTATTAAAATCTTCAAAGTAATTTTTTTAAAAAATATATATATGATTATGATTTAAAAAAACTACCCCAAGGTGGTAGTCTAGCCGTATATCAACTAGGGGCTTGGGGTTTGCTTCTTCAGAACTCGAGTACTAGAAAAACCTCTCGGAGCCACGGATCATGGAGAAAGAGCTGTGTAAAGGCTGGTTTTGCACTATGAAAATTTAGTCTGGTATTTAAAAGTTGGCTCACAATAACCTGTGTTTAAAAAAAAATTTAGAAAAACAATACTTCTTAAAAAAAATGACATGTTTGTGTAATAAATTAGAGAGATACATTCTCTACTCTTTATTTCAAATTAATAGAATTTTTCTAATTTTTATTTTAATTTCCTTTATTCTTTATCTAATAAATTACTATACTGTTTTAGAAAAGATATGTTTTTTTTTAAAAAAAAATTAATATGAAACGATAATTTTGACTAAATAGTAAATATATATCTTTTTCATGAGAATTCAAATCATTATTTTTTTTACAAATATTCATTTTTATTTCCACACAATTAAATAAAAAAAATCAAAAAGTGACTACATTATTAGTTCAAATTCTATTTACACTTACATTTATTTTTTGTTTTTTACACAAAAAAATAAACTCTCTATTTAGTATTTAATTAGCATTAATTAACAGTTGTTTATGTGATTTAGTTTTTTATATTTTTTAATTTGTACAAACATCATGTTTTTAATTTTCAATTTTGAAATATTATACTATCAAAACACATGTCCACAGATTCATAGCTTCTTTTTTATATATATACATTAGAACTTAGTTTGGAATGTTACCCATAATGTAGCGTGATATCCCTAACTAGTTGGTATCTAATTGTCTTGAGCTGTTTTTTCCCTCTTTGTATACAAACATGAGTTCGAGTCAACCATCTATACACGGATTCATTAATTTCACCGTTAAAAGGCTGGTTGAAGAGCTTCATTTTACCATGTATAAAAGATGACCTTTGTCATCTGGAATTGGCATGTTTCTGTTTTTATAATATAAGGTCCGTTAATTGGCCCAAGCTTATCACGGAGAGAGAGTGATGATCTCGGTGATGAGAAATTGAATATAATTTTTTCTGACAGTCCTTCGCTGCAGAAGATGGTTATCTTGGAGTGTAATGATATGAAATCCGAGAACGTGAAGAGTATGTGCTTAGGTTATTTAAAACAGTATGGGTGGAATAGTAAGGATCTGAAGATTTGCGCTCCAAATGTACACTCATTGTCTCTTTGGGGAGAATTGGACTTTGAGGACTACATGATTGAAGATAGGTCCTGCACTTGCCTGGAGAGAGTAGAGCTTGGTTTTCAGCTTAAGCTAGAAAATCTTGTAGATGATGAAGCATTTAACAAACTGCTGAGAAGTGCCGGTGATCTGAGTCAAGTCAAAGTTCTTTCAGCTTATTAATTTGTGGAAAAGTAACACTTCACATACCTAGTATGCATTTTGTGTGTGTGTTTCTTTTTTAAGAACTGTTGCTGCTTGAATTTCATTTAGAAAATAAGTCAGTTAAATTTCCCTATGAATTTACTCGAGTGTTAATCTCTGAAACATATTTTGATACAGTAGTGTTTGGGAAAGTGTTGCAGCTCCTATATCGTGGCCTTAAGTTTTTGGAGGCCAAACCCGTGGTGGAGATCACAGGATTTTCAAATACAATTTTTTTTATTGAAATCTGGGAACAGAACAGATCCTGGACACAATCCCAAATGTGCCTATAAATCTTTTCAATGGTATGTTAATTTTAATTTGCTCTTACTGATAAGTTGTTAATTACAGAGACTACACATTCATAATCATTGTAGAGAAACTAAAGACAATTGTTTGCATTCCAACTTTCCAATCATAAATGTGTATTATATCAATGTATGGTCTTCATATTTCTTCTTCACTTTGTTCTTTCCTGTTCTATGAGCAAAGATGTTATCAGTGGGTGAGACGATTAATATGTAACCTTCCATCTCAATTCGCAAATGTTTGACATTAGAAACTTGGCTAAGAAAATGGGAGCTTCCAGGGACGTTGCACTTGTTGAGGAGCTCACCAGAGCTTGAGCCACTGACTCTTGAAGTCACATCTTCCTCCTATGTTTATGTGAGTGCTTGTAACTTTTCACAGTTTGTCCATTTCATCCATCTATCTTTCTACTGTGTATAATGTATATACATGTAATGTAGCAAATTGAATTTTTAGATACATTAAAAGTTCCGGAAGAAGCATCAATTCAAGAAAGGAGACTAATACTTAGAATCACAAAAGGCCACTTTACGGAGTCTGTCACCCAAGCTGAAGACTATCAGACTACACAGCATTATTGGCGATAAGAACAACATAGAATCAAAGTATGCAGGGAGGGACAAAGACTGGCTTCCTAAGAAGTGTCGGAAGGAAATGGAGCTGCTGAGGTTCTTTGCTAAAGCATGTTTGAAAATCTATTCCAATTCCCAAGAGCCTCTCCTGATGCCAAATTTAAATTCTTGTAGGAGACTCTGCGATTTGTTATGCTTGATGTATGCTTAAGCTCTTTGTTTAATATTGCCTTCATCTTAAGTTCTTTGTTTAACGTTACCTTCATCGGCAAAGATGTCAGTCTTTATTTTCATCTATCATGGACAAGATACAATTTTGAAACACGCTCTTGTATATCAAGACCAGTCTGGTTTGTCAGGTCTGACTTGTTATCCAATGGAGTCGACGAGATTCTGCCTACCTTACATGCACTTCATGGAACAAGCTAGCTACGAGGCAGAGGAGCCAAAGAAGAATAAAACTTGGCATATCCCACTTTTTAGAGTAGTTTCCTTACAGTACTATAATACTTTGCAAGTGCAATCTTGATTAATAAACAAACCATCAAAGCAAATTGTACTTGGAAAATAAATTTAGTTGTGCCAACTACAATTTGTGTCACTAAATTTTGGTCATGAAAAGGAAAAAGAAAATAAATAAATAAATAGTGTCAATTAAAAAAAAATAAGAACTGATTTGGCAATCAACTACCTGATCTCTGATGACATCATAATTTTTTTCAAAAACATTAAGAATTTTAAAAAATAGATCAGAGTTTTATTTGATAGAAAATTTAGGATTGCTTGTTTCACTAATAAATCTAATCTCGTAAATCCTTGTAAATGAACCCAGACACCACATTTCCAAGGATGAAGAAGTTCATACCAATGAGACAAGTGCAGATGGCAAGCCCCAAGGAAGGTTCTAAAACAGCGCATATACCCGTGATGAATGTGATAATCATTGTACCCATGCCAATCATGGTCAACAACGTGGCAACCCCAAATAATTTCTCAATGGTTTCCTCATCTATCTCTTTATTCTTCTCCATTTCGAAACCTTGAATAAATGCCATCAAAAAGTGGATAAAGACAGCTAAAATAGAAAGCACCATTGATATTGCATCTGAGATGACAAATACTATAAAAGCAGTTTTTTTAACTAAAATTGCAGTGCCTTCATTTGGACCTTGGTCGTTCTTGTAACCACCAGGTAGGGTGAATGCTGCTGCAAATGTTACCGTTGCTATCAGCGCCGCAACTACTAGATGAGACTCTCTTGCTTTACTTATAGCTTCTTTTTCCTCTTCATTCTGTCCTTTCAAAACCTTGATCCGGCTGCCAAGCGGTCCACTGCGAACATCTTCAAGGGATTCTAGGATCTCTTTCTGCAAAACGTTTAGGGTAAAATATTGTAGATATCCATCATTTTTAGCTATTTAATAAATATCATATATTAACTTCCGGGCCTTTTTTTTTGTTTCCACAACTAGTTTGTTTGCAATCAAATCCTTTCTGTTACTGTATCTATTAGCAGGTAACAAAAACTAATTTGGTTGAAATTAAACCGCATGCTTTACATTAATTAGCCCAATTATCCCCAAAAAGAAATTTTACATCATTTCATTCTAAAATTAATTTCCAATATATTATTGTTTATTGTTACTCTCCTTAATTGCTTGTATGATTATGTCAAGTTTCTATTTGATTTTTCAACTTTAATTTTCAGATTTTTTAAATTTTAATTAATTGTATTTTTTTTCGTTCATTTGTACTACTTTTCATTTATTTATTGAATAATACATGTTTTTTTAAGCAGTTATATGCGATTCATGAGCATAATATGTTATTGTAGATGAAAAACTTAACAAATTAAATCAATAAAATGACTTGATTTCAAATAAAAAAGGAGAAATTCAGACCCAAATTGAGAAATCGAGAAATTGAATCCTTATATATATATATATATATATTGGGGGATTAATGGATGCATTAATTATCACAACAGTTAATTCATAGAGGATTGATTACCTGTATCTCCCCAAAATCTCCAAAATCTCCGAAATATATGTCCTTGACGCTTAGCTTTCGCTTATTGAGACCACATACCTCCCTTTTATTATAACAATATTTATATAAAACACGTCTCCATTGCTTCTTCTCGTTCCCTAAAGCTGCAATTAGATGGAAGGGCGTGTTTCCTTTGTCATCCTTCTCGGTTTTAAGTCTTGCAAGTTCCGGAATCCTCAGACATTCCTCGAATACTTTTCTATCTTTACTTGCCACAGCATAGTGAAGGGCATTCCAACCTCTGTTATCAACTACCTCACAACAAGCTGGACATCGAGAAACAATCTCTTTCATTACGTCTACATGTCCTTGAATGGCAGCAATGTGAAGTGCTGTTCTCTTCTTCTTCGTTTCAGCAATGTAGGCCGCGGACGCATCATATTCTAGTAATACTTTCACAACTGAAATATTTAACCTAGTAGAGAAATAGGCAGCGTAGTGAAGTGGTGACCAGCCGTTCTCATCGGTTGTTTTTGTCAATTTCTTTTCTTTTTCTAACAATTTTCTTGCTGTCTCTGAAACCAACAAAACGAGTAATAAAAGTTTTCCTTCATGAACAACAGAGATTTCACATAGTCTATGTCAATTACTATATATCCAACAGTTAAACTAACAAAGAATTTTAGTGGTATAATTAATTTTATTTTTTCAAAAAAGCTAATTATGAAGCAAACACGGATATATAAAATCAAATATACGTGGATTTTAAACTATAGTTTACACTATTATATATAAATTATTTAATTCTCCAGACTTGAGCACAAAATCCTACCATCATCTCCCACCGCGCTTGCCGCGTGTAGAGCAGTTCTACCATTAGGGCCACCGTAGTCTACTGAGATGCAATTTCCTAAGATTCCATCGACTACCTTTCCTCGTTCTTCGCTCGACTTCGGGATAATGGAAGCAGCAATATAATGTTTGGCTGAAATGCAATTAGTTAGGATTTCATCGATCACCTTTTCTCGTACTTGAACCCAACTGGAAGCAGCAATATAAAGTGGAGTTTCTCCATCAACATTGGCGGAATATGGAAACTCAGGGTCCTCTTTAGTCAATATTTCCACCACATGGCTCTGGTTATTTCGAGCTGCCTCGTGCAACGCTGTATCTCGCTCTCCATTGGTCATCCTCAACATCATTTTAGCTTTAGTTACTCTGCTCTCCGGATCTGAAGGTAGAGCTTCTGCACGTTCAATGAGGAGTTTTACCACATTGGCATGGCCATATCTTGCTGCCAAATGCAGGGGGGTTTCTCCTTTTTTATTGGCTTGGAATAACAGTGGTGGACACCTTTCAAGAATTTTATAAACGAAATCAGTGGATTTCGGCTCCGTCGTTTGGTTTCTTAAGTAGACAAGAAGAATGGTGTTCTCGTCTGGAGTCAATAACTGATCAAGGCAAGTTTGACAATTCTCAAAGGGATCGATATTGCCTTCTTCCGCAGCTTTGTACAAGACAGGATCCATATAGATGATGCTATTCATTTTCTCAGAAGAATCCATTATGTAGCTTGGAGAACTCACTAAATGAAATGTAAACAAATGAAGGGGAGAAATCACTGCGGCACAAATGTAAGAGGTTACATTCCTCAACTGATCACAAGCTGCTGATTTATTTGGTTTGTTGCTTCCCCGGAGTTAAATGGTATTTAAGAGTATGATAGGTTGTTTTTTTAAAATGTGTTTTATTTGAAAATATATTAAAATAATAATTTTTTATTTTTAAAAAATTATTTTTAATATCATTATATTAAAATTATTTAAAAATATATAAAAAAATTAACTCATAACAAAAAAACAAATCAAAAAAATTAGTACGTTTTGAGCAAAACACAGATTATACCACGATTGTCTATATTTTATTATAGTTGGAGTTTTATTTTTTCAATTGGAACCAGATATTTTAATTTTGAAGCGTTTTAAAATATCAGGTTGTACTACTACAAGTTACTATCAGGTAGATGGCTGTATTAACTAGCTAGTAGATAAAATTGCATGAGATTTCAGTTTATTATATTTTTAAAAAATATTTTTTATTTAAAAATATATTAAAATAATTTTTTTTTAAATCAATACATCAAAACAATTAAAAAACACTAATAAAAACATAAAATTAATTTTTAAAAAAATATATAAAAACAAAAGCAATCTCTTTGTTATGTTTAGAATTACGAAGGACAATGTAGTTAATTTTAAAGGCATGTTTAAAAGTGTAATAAAGATTATTTTTTAAAGTATTTTTTTATTTAAAAATATATTAAAATAATATTTTTTTTTATTAATTTTTAAAATTAAATTTTATATTAGTATATCAAAATGATTTAAAAACATGAAATATAATTTAATTTCAAATTAAAAAAATTAAAAATTTTAAAAAATGTTTCACACATCTAAGACTTGAAGATAAGGAGATTGTGGTCCAGCTCTAACCAGAAGAAAAACGAGTGAAGACAGAAAAGGTGCAAGTGGGGAAGAGACATGGACGTCGACGAAGACAAGCTAGGACAATCATACTGAGTATGTTCATACTTCAGTACAAGAAACAAGAATTATCTCGACTGCGTATATCTGGGCAAAAGACATTTTAACTACACAATGGCATTTTAAGAGAAGGCAGCTTTCGTTTTATGGCAGGTTGAGGAAACAATTTTTTGCGCTTATATGAACCTAAGCTGCATATATTTAAGCCATAAGTCCCAAACTTCTTTTATTACCACAACTAAAAAAAAATAAAAAAATTATAGCATTCTTTTTTCTTTTTTTTTTTATTAATATCGGTGTCTAGGACAGTTTATGCACACCTCAACTAATTCAACATGTCCTGAAATTAACAACCATGTAAGTCTCCAATAACCTTGAGATTTGTAAAACTCGAACTAGTGACTTCTAAAAAATAAATTTAAAACTTAACTAGTTAAGCTACCCACCCAATAAAACCTTCAGCATCCATAAAATCAGATCTTGGCATTTTATTTTTTAAACTGTAACAATATATTTTAATTTTGAAATGTTTGGATGTGTCGATTTGTGGTTGTACTACTAAAAGTTACTATCTGGTAGTTGATTGCATTAACTAGCTACTAGAAAAAACTGCATGTGGTCCCTTTGGAAACTACTTTAAATTGTATTTTTATAAATTTTAAAATTTTTTTATTTAAAATATTTTTTTATATTTTCAGATATTTTGATGTATTAATTTAAAAAATAATTTTTTTAAAATAAAAAAATATATTATTTTAATGTATTTCTAACTAACAATTTTTTTATGAATACCAAACTTAGATATGAGTCAAAGCACACAAAGCGTTTGGCGAACTCAGCGCATCCGATAGTCGAACAAAGAGACTTCAGTTCCGAAATTTAAACTCCAAGCATCTCTGCCATAACCTTACAATACAGATCAGCGATCCCTTAATGCCGCTTGCTATTCCGCTGATAAAATCTCTCTCAGAAAGGTACTCAAAAGTTGTAAGGGATTTCGGTCTGCAGGAAAGATATTAAAAAGTTGGAACAAGTTGAGGTCAACAACTTCTTTGACTTCTTCGGAATAGGATGGAAACTCTTCCCAAAGCTCTATTGTGTAGTCCCCAATTAGCGGATGTTCCGGTGAAGTCATCGGATTCTCCAACTCGGCATTTTGTGAAGTAGCAGAAGAGATAAAGTAATTTGAACTAGAACTGCTAGTATAATTTTAAATAGACTCTTAGTATATATTTTACGTTACAGTTGATGATAATTTTAAAAAATATTTTTTTATTTTAAAATATATTCAAATAATATTTTTTATGATTTTTTTATTTTTAAAATCAATACATCAAGACTATTAAAAATCACTAAAAAAAATTAATTTGATTTGTTTTTAAAAAATATATAAAAGCAAAAGCAATCTCTTTCTGATGGTTAGAATTATTGAGTACAATGTGACTTTAAATACTTGTTTGGAAGTTTGTTAAAAATTAGTTTTTAAAATATTTTTTATTTAGAAATATATTAAAATAATATTTTTATTATTTTTTAAAATTTAATTTTGATTGAGCGTATAAAATGATTCAAAAATATCAAATATAATTAAATTTCAAATTAAAAAAATAATATTTTTTAAAAAATATGGTTAGAACATAACAAGTAGACTGTTGTCCAGCTATAACCATAAGAAAAACGAGTGAAGACAGAAAAGATGCAAGTGGGGCAGAGAAATTGACCTCGAGGAAGACAAGCTAGGACAATTATCATACTGAGTATGTTCATGTTCAAGAGACGAAGAAGGTCAAGCTATTTTCAAAAATTAAATTTCCACGAAAGTTGTCAGACAAATTTAAATTTTAGACTTGGATCCAAGGCAAGAATTTAAGAAACGGTTGGTATGCATCAATGTCATGATAAATAGGGTTTCCATTAGTAGTTTCTTTGTTATTTGGAGATTTTTATTTATTTGATGCTCATAATAGTTTTTTTTAATTGTTGATATTATAATTGTTTTTTTAATTAAAACTCTTGGAATTTGTTTAACATTTGAACATAATTGTTAGTTTATTAAACTGATTATCATATCACACATACTATGTCACTTTAATATTATGCATCTAGTTGTCACCTTTTTTTCTCTAATTTATATCTATCAAAAAAATATATTGCCAATTTTAAGAATTTTAATACAGGTTAAAATTTTCTAGCAGGCATCTCGAATTTTTCACGTTGGCTTACTTGGCGCAGGCTAGGCAATCTTGGATCCGAGTTTGAGCATTTAAGTTAACAACAGGATCTCTCTTAGACACTTTTAACCATGTGACGTGAAACTTGGAAGAGTACTTTGTATATTGGTGGAGTGTAGGTACTGATGAGAAAAATGCTCAGTAATTACTGCATTTCTTGTTCCGCGTACTGGAAATGTTGATGAAATTGTTGTTTTGTTCATTTTAATTGTAATATATATATCATCTTAGATACTTGGAGATTTTTATTGATTTGATGCTGATAATATTTTCTCATGCTTCAATACTATCTTGATTTTTATTATGAATCAAGATAGAAAGTGAAATCAAAGAGAAAAACACTTCAATAAAGTTAACCTTCCTCTCAATTTTATTTTTTTTTGTTTTATAGCTTTGTTTTTGAGTTATTTGATTTTGCATTACTTTTTTTTTTATTTTCTACAACACATATTACTTTCATCCAACAAATAGTATTGAAGCTTAAATTTGATTATTTGATATGATCAATCAAAACTTCTTACTAAATTGACAAAAAACAATTATAAAACTTGAAGTATTTGAGTAAAAGCTTGGCTGAAAATAGTTGAAAATGGTTTTGAGAAGCCTATAAATGAAGTAATGTTAACTTCAATCCAAAACGAGAACGTGTAAAAAGAATAAAAAAAAATCAACAATTACTCACAATCATCCACTAATATTTAAATAATGTTACTTTTAAGATAATGGATAACGCATAAACCGCTAAGAATGCATTAGAAGGTTCGTAGGAATCAACTGACAATATAAGAAATGTATACTTATAAAGGCTATGCAGTCACTTTGAAAAGTTACAAATGCTAAAATCAAAGAATATTTCAAAATACTATACTCTACATTAGTTGGTGGGTTATTGTTTTGTACATTTTTGTAACAGAACTCAAGTTACGGCAGTTGCCTCTTTTCTATACTATTTTTTATATATTGCAGTCACCATGCACCAAAAGGTTCGTAGATTTTCAATAGATATGGAATACAAACATGAGTTCAAGTCAACTATCTATACACGGATTCATTTTTCTGTTAAAAGACTGGTTGAAGAGTTTCATTTTACCATGTATAAAGATGACCTTTGCCGTGATTATCCACTCGAATTGCCTCTGTACTTTTACTGAAACTGGTATTTTTCTGTTTTTATAATATAAGGTCCGTTAATTGGCCCTCTCTTAGAAGCTTACCACTGAGAGAGATTTGATGTTATCTGTGATGAGAAATTGAATATAATTTTGTCTGGCAGTCCTTTGCTGGAGAAGTTGGTTATTTTGGAGTGTAATGATATGAAATCCGTGAACCTGAATGGGAAGAACGTGAAGAGTTTGTGCTTAGGTTATTTAAAACAGTATGGGTGGAATGGTAAGGATCTGAAGATTTGCGCTCCAAATGTACACTCATTGTGTCTTTGGGGAGAAATGGACTTTGAGGGCTACATGATTGAAGATAGGTCCTGCAATTTCCTGGAGAGAGTAGAGCTTGGATTTGAGCTTAAGATAGAAAATCTTGTAGATGATGAAGCTCTTAAAAAAATGTTTGAGAATTGCTGGTGATCTGAGTGAAGTCAAAGTTCTTTCAGTGAAGTATTATTGTCTTCAGGTATGCTTATTAATTTGTGGAAAAGTCACACTTCACATACCTTGTATGCATTTTTTGTGTGTTTCTTTTTTAAGAACTGTTGCTGCTTGAATTTCATTCAGAAAATAGGTCAGTTAATTTTCCCTATCAATTTACGCGAGTGTGAATCTCTGAAACATATTTTGATATAGTAGTGTCTGGGAATGTGTTGCAGCTCCTATATCGTGGCCTTGAGTTTTTGAAGGCCAAACCTGTGTTGGAGATCACAGGATTTTCAAATACACTTTTTTTTTTTTTTACTGAAATCTGGGAACAGAACAGATCCTGGACACAATCCCAAATGTGCCTATAAATCTTTTCAATGGTATGTTAATTTTAATTTGCTCTCACTGATAAGTTAGACTACACATTCATAATCATTGTAGAGGAACTCAAGACAATTGTTTGCATTCCAACTTTCCAATCATAAATGTGTATCATATCAATGTATGGTCTTGATATTTCTTCTTCACTTCGTTCTTTCCTGTCCTATGAGCAAAGATGTTTTCAGTGTGTGAGACGATTAAGATGTAATCCTCCATCTCAAGTCGCAAATGTTTGACATTAGAAACTTGGCTAAGGAAATGGGAGCTTCCAGGGATATTTCACTTGTTGAGGATCTCACCAGAGCTTGAGACACTGACACTTGAAGTCACATCTTCCTCCTATGTTTATGTGAGAGCTTGTAACTTTTCACAGTTTGTCCTTTTCATCCATCTTTCTTTCTACTGGTACTTTCCTTCATTACAAGTCTAGAAAATTCATGTAATGTAGCAAATTGAATTTTTAGATACATTAAAGGTTCCGGAAGAAGCATCAATTCAAGAAAGGAGACTCCTTGGAATCACAAAAAGCCACTTGACAGAGTCTGTCTCCCAAGCTGAAGACTATCAGACTACACAGCATTATTGGCGATAAGAACAGCATGGAATCAAAGTATGCAGGGAGGGACAAAGACTGGCTTCCTAAGAAGTGTCGGAAGGAAATGGAGCTGCTGAGGTTCTTGCTAAAGCATGTTTGAAATTCTTTTCCAATTCCCAAGAGCCTCTCCTCATGCCAAATTTAAATTCTTGTAGGAAACTCTGCGATTTGTTATGCTTAATGTATGCTTAAGTTCTTTGTTTACTATTACCTTCATCTTATATAAGTTCTTTGTTTAACGTTACCTTCATCGGCAAAGATGTCAGTCTTTACTTTCATCTATAATGGACAAGAAACATTTTTGAAACACGCTCTTGTTTATGATCAAGACCAGTCTGGTTTGTCAGGTCTGACTTCTTTATCCAATGGAGTCGATGAGATTCGACCAACCTTACATGCACTTCATGGAACAAGCTGGCTACGTGGCACAGGAGCCGAAGAAGAATAAAACATGGCATATCCCACTTAATACAGTATAATACTTTGCAAGGGCAATCTTGATTAATAAACAAACCACCAAAGAAAATTGTACTTGGAAAATAAATTTAATTGTGAAACTAGTATTTGTGTCACTAAATTTCCTAAAGAAGAGATGCCTTGGAATGTTTTAGGAAGGGGATAATATTCTCATATTCGCACCCGACTTATTAGCTATTACCCTTTCGCAGTTGTCCCTAACCTACATATTTAAGCAAATGGGTCCAAAAAGTATCTAGTAATTATCAATCTGATCCTTTTATCCTCAAATATACTTTGTAGTCATCTTTAGGTGTGGGCTCAGTTGAGAAAATTCTTAAGCAAATTTTTTGATGGACAAATCCAATTGAGAATACTTGGGACCAGTTCGTTGAAAGTTATAGAGATTGGGGACCAAATTTGGAAACGAATTAGAGATAGGACTCATGTTATGTTACCCAAGAACCCGTAATATTACATTACCCATCTGATTGAGATGGGTTTTAACCCAGTTTGAGTAGGATCCAACCTAGTGGGGATATAACTTCACTCGTTTTTGTTTTTTTTTTTTGTTTTTTTTTTTTAGCATACAAATGTGTGTGCTTCGCCCAATTAATATCCAATTGGTTTTTATTTTAATTTCCTAAATATTCTAAGATTTTTTGTAACTTATAGTTTTCAATTTTTTATTTCCTTAATATTATTAAAAATATATATTTTTTTAAAAAAATAATTTTCAAATTTCTTTAAGTTTTCAAACATTTTAGTAGCTAAGAATTTTACAAATTATTTCATTCGGTCATTTAATCCTTGAAAAGGGGTGATGATGATAGGTATTCACATGTCACGTTTTGATATTATTTATATTCAAATTATTGTCGAATCAAAACTTGATGCATATAAATTTTGAATGCTAAAATTTAATCTAATTAAGTTTTAGTTATCGATTTAGATACTTAAAATTGTCGAATCAAAACTGATAGAGTTAGGTTTATAAAAACTAAAGGTTATGATATTCTATAGTAGCGGTTTAGAATAGAAATAACAAGAGATTTGATAATTGGTCGATATCAAATTTATGCAAGAGGTTCTACAAGTTGTTTTCCTGTGGGAAGCCACTCCATCATTCATCGGACTGCTTGATTTTGGTTCAAAAAGTTGCTATTTGGGTTAATTTTGTTATTTTTTTCTAGATTTTTTTGAATTTATTATTTTATTTCACATTTTATATTAATTTCCTTTATGCTTTTGAATTCAAAATTGTTTTCTTATAGAGATAGGGTTTTCTAATTTATTTAAAACCTCTTGCAGACAATATTTTAAGGAAACACTTAGTATATATTTATTTTTTAAAAATAAAACTATGAATTTAAATTTTAAATCTGCAATACATTTCGCTTATCAAATTCTTGAAGTGGTGGGGGTAATGACTGCCTCATATTATGCAGTTTTTTTTTTTTTTTAATTAAAATGTTGTCTTTTTCGCTTTCACTTGCAAACTGAGCACTTATCTCCAAAACCCATGTTTGCAAACATGGATGCAAAGAATCAAAAGATGGAATTTATGATTAGCAATTTACCTGATGCACTTATCTCCTTCACACACTCTCTTTTGTGAGATGCCCTTTCTGCTTGTAATTATTAACTAGTCCAATTTTGATACTTTCCCAGAAAATTTCATCTTGAGCTCGCCGGAACTAATGTCAGAACGTTGATTAAAATTCATTTTGGGATTCGATGGTAAAATTATTTATCACAGGGATTAAAGTAACTAATGTCAGAACGTTGATTAAAATTCATTTTGGGATTCGATGGTAAAATTATTTATCACAGGGATTAAAGTAACTTTATTTAATGTGTTTCTTCTATTTTATTAAAATCTTCAAAGTAAGAAATTCTAAAATATATATGATTTTGATAAGTTTTAACTTAAAATTAAAGAACAATACTTCTTTAAAAAAACATATTTTTGTAACAAAAAAAAACACTAATAAAAAAAAGGAGTTTTGATTAGATACATTGTTCACTCTTTATTCCAAATCAATACAATTTTTCTAATTTCTATTTTAGTTTTCTTTATTTTTTTATCCAATATTAAATTTTATTGCTATTAATTAGAAAAGATATGTTTTTCAAATTAAAAAAAACATAATATGAAAAGAGAATTTTAACTAAAAATATATTTTTTCCAGAGAATTCAAATAACTATCTTTATTACAAATATTTACTTTTATTTTCATACAATTAAATAAAAAAATAAAAGCAACCATGTTACTTGGTTAAATATTTACTTTTATTTTCATACAATTAAATAAAAAAATAAAAGCAACCATGTTACTTGGTTAAATATTTACACTTGCATTTACTTTTTGTTTTTTACAAAAAAAAAAAAAAAAACCCTACTGTTTTAACCGTTCTTTATGTGATTTATTAATTCAAATATTTTTAATTCGTTTTAAAAAAAATGCAAACAGTATCTTTTCAATTTTCAATTTAAAAATATTATGCCATCTTCTTTTTTTTAATATTTTTTTTTCTTGTCTGATTTGTCAGGTCTGACTTGTTATCCAATGGAGTCGATGAGATTATTCCAACCTTACATGCACTTCATGGATCAAGCTAGCTAGCTGGCACAGCAGCCAATGAAGAATGAAACTTGGCATATCCTTCTTTTTTTTATTTTTAAAAATTTATTTTTAATATTAGTATATTAAAACAATTTAAAATTATAAAAAAATTAAATTAAAATTTAAAAAATCAAATAACACTTTTTAAACATAAAAACAAATACCTTGGGAGTACAATCTTGATTAATAAACAAACCATCAAGGCAAATTATACTTGAAAAATAAATTTAGCTGTCCCAACTAGTAGTTGTATCACTGAATTTTAGTCACAAATAAAAAAAAGAAAATAAATAAATAAAAAATAATTTTAGAGTTTTTAACAAAATAAAATATAAAAAATTAATAACTGATTTGAGAACCAAACACATGATTTCAAAACATATAACATTACAAATGTTTTTCAAAAACAATAAGAATTTTTTAAAAAAATACATCAGAGTTTTATTTGATAGAAAATTTGCATTGATTGTTTCACTGTTATATCTGACCATTTAGATTCTTGTGAATGAACCTAAACACTAAATACACAAGAAAGAAAAAGCTCACACCAATGAAACAAGTGTTAATGGCAAGCCTCAAAGAAGGCTCTGGAACCGTGTATGTGCCCGAGATGAATGCGATAATCATTGTATCCATACCAATCATGGTAAACAACGTGGCAACCCCAAATAATTTTATAGCGGCTTCCTCACTTATATCTTTCCTTTTAATCAATTCAAAACCATGAATCAGTGAAATCAAAAAGTGGATAAAAACAGCTAAAATAGAGAGCACCATTGACATTGCATCTGAGATGACAAATACTATAAAAGCAGCTTTTTTAGCTAGAATTGCAGTGCCTCGGTCGCTCTTGTAACCGCCAAGTAGGGTGAATGCTACTGCAAATGTTACCGTTGCTATCAGCACCGCAACTACTAGATGAGACTCTCTGGCTTTACTCAAAGCTTCCTCTTCCTCTTTGTTTTCCTCATCATTGTTTTTCTCTTCCTCTTCTTTCAAAACAAAGGGACCGCGACCAATCGGTCCACTGCGAACATCTTCAAGGGATTCTAGGATCTCTTTCTGCAAAAATATATTTTTTGAGTAGAATATGTTAAGATGTTAAAGAGGTTTCAAAAATAATTTTTTTATTACTTTTTAGAATATTTTTTAATTTTATTTACATTATCTTATATTTCATTTTTATTAATTAAAATATAAATAATCAAATTTGAATTTATACCTATTTGATTGATTAATAATTGATTAATAAAATCCCAATACTATTTTTAAAAAACTATCTTAATTTAAAATTTTAAAATAAATAATCCATCATTTTTAGCTATTTAACATATATCAACTTCCGGGCCTTTGTTTTTGTTTCAGAACTAGTTTGTTTGCAATCAAATCCTTCTTGTTACTGTATATATTAGAAGGTAGGTAACAAAAACTAATTTGGTTGAAATTAAACCACATGTCTTACATTAGCCCAATTATCCCCAAAAAGAAAACTACGATGTGGACTTAATTTTATATACCATTAATTCTACATCATTTCATTCTAAAATTAATTTCCTAGCTAGGATGGTAATCCAACATATTATTGTTTATTGTTACTCTCCTTCATTGCTTCTAAGATTATGCTAATTAGTTTCTATTTGATTTTTCAACTTTAATTTTCTTTCTAATTGTTTGTTCAAAAAGAATTGGGGTCTAAAGTATTGATTTTGGTGTTTTTCTTGTTGGGTAAATATAAGCTGCTTAATTATTTCATTTGATTTTATTTAATTTTTATATATTTTTTATTTGTATTTATATTTTCAAAATTCTCGGATTCTTTAAATTTTAATTAATTGTATTTTTTGTTTGTTTATTTGTACTTACTTTTTGTTTTTTTATTGAATAATATATGTTTTTTTTTAAGCAGTTACACGCGATTCATATGCATAATCTTGTTATTGCAGATGAAAAACTTAACAAAATAAATAAAATGACTTGATTTCAAATAAAAAAGGAGATATTCAAAACCCAGATTGAGAAATTGATTCATATATGACCATCCATGTCATAATTGACAGACGCGCGCACACATATGGTTTTAATGGATGCATTAATTGTCACAACAGTCAATTCATAGAGGATTAATTGATTACATGTATCTCTGCTAAATTTCCTTCATGAATGTCGGTGACGCTTAGCTTTCGCTTATTAAGACCATACATCTCCCTTTCACTATAACTATACTTGTATAAAACACTTTCCCATTGCTTCTTCTCGTGCGCTAAAGCAGCAATTAGATGGAAGGGCGTGTTTCCTTTGTCATCCTTCTCAGTTTTAAGTCTGAGAAGCTCAGGAATCTTCAGACAGACATTCCTCGAATGCTTTTGTATCTTTACTTGCCACAGCATAGTGAAGGGCATTCCAACCTCTGTTATCAACTAGCTCACAACAAGCTGGACAACGAGAAACAACCTCTGTTCCTCACATTGACCAGTCATCTTCTTTACCTCAACTGGATGAACTACTAAGAAACTTGTTCATCTATTCTTCGATTGTTGCGACAGAATCTACGTGAAGCCCAAAACTGCAAGAAGACTTTTGTTGATAGGAAGCGCACTGAACGTGACTTCGGTTTGGTGATTATGTCTACTTACACCTGCAGCCGTATTGCCAATGCTCAGTTGCAGTACGAAAATCTCTCAAGCTTTCGCCACGATATTATGGTCCGTTTCAGATCGAAGAAAAGATTGGGGCAGTGGCTTACAAGCTAAATTTGCCTTTATCTGCAAAAATCCACAATTTTTTTCCATGTATCCCAACTAAAGAGGAAATTAGGCACTGAAGACGTATCACAAATTTCCCTTCCAGATATTTTTGATAAGGGAATCCTAGAGCCCAAACCTGCTCATGTGCTGGACGGTCATGTAGTTCGTAGAGTTCGATGCAATGTTACTGAGATCCTAGTTCAATGGGAGGGCACTTCTCGGGCTTTCGCAACCTGGGAGCGATTATTTGATATGAAAAGGCGCTTTCTTGAACTTAACCTTGGGGACAAGGTTAGTCTTGCGGGGGAGGCATTGTTACAATCCTAGTCTACTGCTGGGAAGTCTGGTTGAAGATATTATTTACTAGTCTTTTGTTATCATTTACTTGGTCTTTTGTTTGAAATAATCAAATAATATTGTTGTTGCTAATTCCTAGGAGCAGGAGTCAAATAACTAGTTTGTTAAGTAACAAACTATGAGTACAAGTAGGAGGAGATTGAGAAAACAACTCCTTTGATTTTCTGTATTTAAATCCTTGTTTTAAATAAAATTAGGTATCGAATTCAATCATTCAAGAAAAGACCACTGTCTTTTGGAGGCCAAGTTACCCTCAAAGTAGCTTATATTCTCTTATACACATTTTTTCTCTATTTAGTTGCCGGCTCAAGCTAAGGCATCTAACAGTATCTTCACAGCCTTTACAATTCTGTCATAACCAAAGACCCACTCAAAAACCAAACTCTAGAGATCCTCTATAATCTTTTTAAAACACGATTGCAGCCACCAGCAATTAATTAAGGAATCTGAAAGGTGTAGGTCCCCAATCAGTATTATCTAACCTCAACAAAATAGGTCTGTGATCAGATGTGAACTTGGGAAGGCCAAACAAGGATAAGAAGGGGGAAGTATGCAACCAGACAGTAGACATGAAAACTCTATCAATTCTACTTGCAGAATTTCATCTAGACCAAGTAAACCTCTTACCTACCAAAGGTAATTCTGCCAGTTCACATGCATTAATACATTCACGAAAAGCTCTCATATAACATTTATTCCTTGAACTTCATTTACGGTTCACTGGATATAAAGTTTCATTAAGTCACCAATTAAACACCAAGATTTCAAGATCAAACCCTTAAAATTCACCAGATAATCCCATAATTCCCTGCTTTAATGAGTTGTGATTTGGGGCATACACGATCGAAACCTCACATTCAAACCCATACTGTGTGAAAATCCTTTCAACATACAAAATTCTCCCATTCATACCTACATATGAGTTCTTGACATTAAATTTAAAGAATTCCAGATGCGTAGCATTCCCCCAGAAAGTCCCATCAATAGCACACCCTCACACGGAGTTTACCACTTTTTCTTCCGTAGATTCTAAATTAGTCTCCAAAATACAAACTAGATCAATATTTTCCTTCCTAACAAGTTGTCTCAAAGGTTTCTTCTTACCCTACTTCCAAACCCACATACATTTCAAGCTAATATACTACCCATAAAGAAAGAAAATTCACTATAACTTGTAAGAGCATAGGAACCGCTCTCACTGTCCTTTACAATGATCTTCTGTAGTGAGTCAACAATCAACAGGTTATCATCATCCTGCTTTAAGATAGCCTTTCCACTTTTCAAACAGGCTATGGCCTCCTCTTTGATGTTATTGTGTCTGCTTCGGGTCTGAGTAAAGTTCTTCTTCTCCAAAAAAACCCTGTTCATATTTCTGATTCCATTATCAGAGATGGACATATCATCAATTTCACCGTTATACCACTGTAACTTATTTTCTCCTCCCCCCATCTCCATTGACACATTATTTTCTCTCTATCCACCTCTCTTATATTAACTAACTCGTTCTTTTTTCTCAGCTTCTAACTCTCAGTAAGTTATTTTTATTTTAACATGTTACCTCTCATTTTAATCTTTATCACTCTATCTCTATTATCAATTAAGTTTTTCATGAAAAATGAATTAGCTAAATTCTTAAAATTTATTTCATTATTAAAAATGTTGATTTATATTATTATTATTTAAAAAAATCATGATGATTATTAATTTTATTAATAATTAATAATTATCTATTTAGAAAAATTAATTATTTCATGCTAATTAGAAATGTTATCTTTTTATTTTTTTTGTGATCAATTTGTCTCACACACACACACACACACACACACATATATATATATATATATATAATTTGAACAAAAAATCCAAGTTTAATTATTTAATTTCAATTAAAAAATATGATAAAATTTTAACTCATAACTATTTGATAAATAAGATTGTATACTATATTAAATATGAATAGAAAAGTTTTTAACTTGATTTGAGATTTTGGTCAACCTTAGTTTAACCACATCAGAAGCAAAAAAAAAAAAAAAAAAAAAAAAAAAGCTTGTTTTAACCTAAAATCTTAAGTCATCAACTGAGGTTTCAATTTTATTTTTTTTTGTACATTTTTCTCACAGAACTCAAGTTACCTCTTTTCTATACTATTTTTTCATATATATATATATATTGAAGAGGCGTATGTAGTTTTGTTCACCATCTTCCGTTAACAATGGGGCAGCTTCCATTTGATTACTTTCTCCTACTGAAACCAAATTGTGGCTATAACACTCTCGGAAGTTTTTAGGTAGTCATCTTCAGTGGATCAAACCTCAATAGGGAAACATACACTATACCATTAAATAGTTTTACCGACGAACTAATTCTGTCGGTGACAGGAATAAAATCCGTTGGTGAAATAATTACTGACGGAACACGTCCGTCGGTATACCAATCGTCGGTAACTCTCATTTCTGTCACTAAATTTGTCGCAAATAAAAAAAACCCACCGACAAAACACCGACAGTCTTACAGATGGATACGCGCGCGCCAAAAAAAAGTTTCCCGCAGGAACATTACTGACGGAATAAATCCGTCTGAAATTTCAACGATAATTACCGAAGGCATATGCCGTCGGTAATTATGGCATGGCTGGTAATTGTTTGCCAACCCTCTGTGAAATACCGACGAATAGTACCCGTCGGTAAATCCGTCTGTATGTAATCACCAATGGAATCTATCCATCGGTAATTATGGCATGGCTGGTAATTGTTTGGTAACTCTCTGTGAAAAACTGACGGAAATTATCCGTTGGTAAAGCCATCGGTATGTATTTAAAATATATAAAAAAATAATTTATTAATAGTAAAACACCTTAATAAACAAATAAAAATGGATTAAAAATTAAAAATATAAAAGTAATGTTAAATAATATTCATTACAAATTTAATGTGTTTAAAAAACAAAATTAAACTAGAATAGCGGTGGAGCTAGAGGAGGAGGAGGAGTAGGCTGGTTGTTCCCGGGACCATACGGCCAAAAAGAAGCTGCACAAGTATCGTCACCCATCTTTGATCTCATCTCTATGACTATTTGACGGAGCTCATCATACTTCGTCGAGAGTTGTTGATATTGTTGTTTCAACGCAATGAACTTCTCAGACTGAGTGTTCGATACTGATGGAGAGCTTCCAACAGTTAAGACACTACAAGCCAAACGCAAGTTTTCAGTCGTGGTGTTGGAGAGCCCGTAGACCCGATTTTTATCGGGTCCTCCAGACGATCCCGCCTCCATCCACAAATCTGGATCGAAATCTGGATGGGTTGACGGATTGTCCCCATATCTCTCCCTCAACCGGCTATTATAGGTCTCCTGAAAATTCCGTCGGTAAAAAAATCATCAAATGCAATTCAAGATGCAATTCAAGAAAATAATAACTTACAAAATAAAATGAATGAACGAACATACCACGAAGTGCTGAGCACGGTTGTCCACAAACTGCTGCACCCCCTTTTGGCAGTCTTGACTCCGCATATGCTTCTCTACAAATAGCTCCATTGGACTCGGTTCACGTCCAAGAGACGCAGCCTGTAAGACTAGGTTGGAAGTTAAATATATTATAAGGAACGACAAATTAATTAACAATATATTTCATTAAAATTAATCTTACCATCCGGTTTGCATGTGCGCTAAATGGGACAGATCCGCCAGTGTGTGTGGTCACCAAACCATGAATTTACCGGTTCCGGTTGTCGGCGCCGAACTGTGAGCGCCGTGAGAACCGCTCTGAGGTCACGTGCTCAATATATGCCATCCATATTTCCCCCGAGATGAATGGCTGTTTGAATTCCTGTCAAACCGCCACCTCATTCCATCCTTCAAGACCGTTATCCCTCGCATGTCTTTTTGATTTTTTTGGGTGTCATACAAAAAATCACGCAACCTACTTCTATAGTAACAAATTAGAATTTAAAACATAAAATTATAAAACAAAAATAAATATTATTTTCGATGTTACCTAGTTGCTGCATGATTCTCCCATACCCTCCTCATAACATTGTTGTCCGCCCTATCCCACTCAAATTTGTTCTGTGTATATAAATAATTCATATAAAATAAAAATAATTACAAGATATAAAATTATAAAAATCATTTATTAAAAATAAGCTGCAAATTAAAAATTAACATCGACCTGAAATCGCTTAAACCATGCATCGATATTAGGTTTCCACTCAGGATGTCTGGAAACCTGGCTCCATTGAAACAATGGAATCTCCATCGACGATTTAAACGCCAATGTTATAGTCCTTGCAACCTCAATGTTTGTGAACCTGAAATTAAATAAAAGTAGTAATATTAATTAGTTGTTCATAAATTATGTTATAAGTATATAAAAAAAAAACTAAAACCTAAACAAACTTACATTGAGAGGTCATCCTTCCATTGTGCCTGGTACTTACGGGTGAATTGACCCCGCTGTGAAGGCGCACCGCTTCTGCGCTGTGAAACCGCGCTAGAAGAGGCACATTACAAGTTGACGTAGATTCCTCGCCGTGATCAGCACCTAAGGATACGTCCTCCTCGCTGCTAGAAGAACTAGCTGCAACCGTCTTCTGACGACTTGCTGTAGATTTCATTCTACGCATCTACACAAATTTATACGAATAATTACATAATTAACTTCGATTATTTAAAAAAAATTCGACAGAGTCTCCCCTATACTGGGGGGTCCCAAGTTATCGACAAAATCATATTACACTTCCAATTTTATTTCACATCCCGATCCAATCATCCTGGATCTCAACCCAACTCATCATCATCAACACAACATTTTATTCAGTAACATCATATAATGATATTCAAGTAAAAGAATCAATTTCAACTATGAACATTCATTGTTAAATTGGTACTTAGAGTTACAAACATTAGATTGAAGTCATACATTTAAATTTATAGATTAATATTACATTTCAAGTTTTAGGAGACAAGACTCTTAATTTATAAATAATTACTTGGTCAAAAGGAAAAGGTAACTAAATCAATATCATTTCTAACACGATCGACCCTAATGTAACAAGCAATAACAATAATATGTAAACAATAATATCCTAAAATTAAGATAAACTAATTAAATTTAATTCTATATATAAATTAACATTTAAAACATAAATTCAACAATAACAATTATAGCAATACAAACAATAATATCATAAATTAAGATAAACTAATTAAATGTAATTCTATATATATAAATTAATATTTTTAACATAAATTCAACAATAACAATTATAGCAAATAAACAATAATATCCTAAATTAAGATATACTAATTAAATTTAATTCTATATATATAAATTAATATTTTTAATAACAATTATAGCAAACAAACAATAATATCCTAAATTAAGATAAACTAATTAAATGTAATTCTATATATATGTATTTATTTATATATATATATATATATATATATATATATATATATATATAAAATTAACATTTAAAACATAAATTCAACAATAACAATTATAGCAATACAAACAATAATATCCTAAATTAAGATAAAATAATTAAATGTAATTCTATATATATAAATTAACATTTTTAACATAAATTCAATAATAACAATTAAAATAAATTTGGGAATAAAAAATGCTTACCTTAATAGTGTGTTGAATTTAAGATTTTATCTACAAACAATACACAAAACAAAGAACACAAAAAACAATAATAATAATTAAAATTAAAAAATACAAAGATAAAAAAGAAGAATACATACCTTTTAAAACTACCACCAAATAGGGGTAAACCTCTTCAAAAAGCCAAATGCAACCGGAGAGGAGAAGAGAAATGGAGAAGAAGAGAAACTGAGCCGAGAGAAAAAAAAATGAATCAAATGTGGGGAAGGGGGTGTTTTATATGGCAATTTTTCAGACGGTATTACCGACGGAAATTAATTGATGTCGGTGGCATTAATTTCCATCGGTAATTAATTGAAATGCGCACCAAAAAAGTTCAAAAATCCTGCCAGACTTTTTGATCTGTCGGTATGTGTGCAGACGAACATGTGTCAGACACGCATGCGCTTCGGGATGTGCGTAAATTCGTCGGTGATTCCGTCAGTATATGACGTCGGTAAAGCCATCTGTGTACACATCGGTCGGTGATGGTGGCACAATCTCGTAATTTTTTTGCAATTCTGTGTGAAATACCGACGGGTTATATTCCGTCGGTATACCCGTCGGTGAAAGTGGCACAATCCCGTAATTGTTTTTGCAACTCTCTATAAAATATCGACGAGTTATATTCCGTCGGTATACCCGTCGGTGAAACCGTAAATTTTTTTTTTTTTATGTAACCCTGTCACAAAATCTTGAATTGCAATCTTACAGCACAAACAACACAATAACAAGGGCTAACCATTAAAGAAGAATAAATATTTCATGTTTCAAATTATTACATTATAAAATAAGGCTTCATAACATATTTAGTTAGTCGGAATTTTCATCTTCGTCCTCTATTGAATTGTTATCATCAGCTTCATCGCACTCTTCAATTTCGTTATCATCTTCTTCAACAACATTCTTTTTTTCACTAGTAGAGCTCAAAACAACATTCAACTCCTCTGCGTCAACATCAACAAGACAATCGTTGAAAACACAAAAATTCAAATTTTCTTCTAAATCAATCGACGGAGCAACTCGGTATGGTTCAACCAACTCACTAGCTTGAAAGACTTCATCTATCACACTTGTGTCTTCGTTCTCATCCTGAACAACCTCAACACGACCCTTGGGTTTTGTTTTTAAAACGGATAACCAATCAATTCTTGATCAGTCCTTTCTAAAGAAAGGGGTGTATGTGTAATAAACTTGTTGGCATTGATTTGCGAAAACAAAGACGTTGTTTACGTTGCGGTGTCTAGCTTTTGAGTTGATTTCAATGAGACCATAGTGAGGATTTACTCTGATTCCTCTGTCAGTTGTGTCATACCAATAGCATTTGAATAAAAACACTCTATTTTGCTCGCTATGATATTGCAGTTCGATGACCTCTTCCAATCTACCGTAGTAGTCAACTTCAAACTCACTAGAAGTCGATCCCTTAATACAAACACCGCTGTTGTATGTCTTTCTTCCATGCCCGTATTCTTCAGTATGAAAGACATATCCATTGACAAAATATCCATTATAGCACTTGACTTTTCTTTCAG
>Ga0325410_1001042_pt1 | contig 30105 bp, 16 predicted proteins | sample PopdelMetagenome_16_FD_206182 | JGI IMG/M metagenome (GOLD analysis project Ga0325410, IMG submission 206182) | Populus deltoides microbial communities from Bellville, Georgia, United States - Xylem-PdIQD-R3 | ecosystem: Host-associated > Plants > Phyllosphere > Stem > Wood/Secondary xylem...
TATTATTAGTTGAACGTCTAGTTCTTGAAGGAGGAATGAAGAGAGGAGAAGTTATAGTGAAAAATGGAGATGCATGATCAGTAGTTGCGAAGATTTGTTGTTGTTGTTGATGATGATGTTGTGAGAGGAAGGCAGAGAGGCCTGCAAGTGTGAGTGATCCTTGAGTTACAGAGAATATTGGCATGGTTGATGGGTGGAGAACTTGAGAGCAGGGAGAGTGGCATTTGGTCTGGATTGGGTTATCTACAAAGACAATAATAACACTCCACTTCTCCAGTTTCAGTTTGGAGATTTTTTTTTTTTTTTTTTTTTTTTGTGGTCGTCAGCTTCAATTGAATATTCAAGGTGTCAAATCTCTGCCCACAAATATTTTTTTCTTTTTTCTTTGTCATATGATCAAATTTATTTATGACATTGATATGTTATTATTTTTTAAAGTATTTTTTAATTAAAAATATATTAAAATAATATTTTTTTAATTATATTTTTAGCATTCACATATCAAAATAATTTTAAATTTTAAAAAAAATTATTTGTAAGCAAAACAAAATTCAAAAATTTTCATAAGCAGTTTTTAAACATAAAAATAAATACATTCTAATATTCTTATTAGAAAAAAAAAAACACATTTGCGTGGGGTTTTTTTATTATAGCCATAGATTCAAAATCTTAAAAAAGTTATTTTTAAGTAAAATAAAATTTAAAAATTTTTAAAAGCAGTTTTTAAACGCAAAAACAAACACATTCCAATACTTTTGTTAAAAAAAAAACATATAAGGCATGAGTTTTTTTATTGTAGCCATATATACAATTTACCGTGGATTGCTACAATAAAAATATATTTTTTCACTATTAGGTTGAAAAAAAAATTAGTTGTGAGAGTATTTTGATCTTTTAAATAGATTCATTGGTCATTAAAATATTGATCGAAGATGTGTTAATCTTTTCTAATATTTTATATAGTGAAAATACTTTTCTACTCACATGGTCAATAAAATTTAGAATTGTTGATCAAATGATATTTTTGTCTTTTCACAAACTTTAAAATAGTAAAAACATTTCTTTACCTCCAAGGTAAAAAAAAATACTTAAGTTGTTGATTAAGGGTTTTTTTTATTTTTTCCTTCTTAGGCTACTGCTAAAATACATCTTTGCCCTTAAAAAGACAAAAAAATAAGTTATGCATTTACTAGTGTTTCAGTCCTTTCAAATTAGTTTGTTTTTTTTATTTTTAGGGTAATGAGAGCATTTTGATAATTTTACATTGCTTTTTTAATTTTTAAATCGAGAAAGTTGTTGACGTGTTTTCTTTATGCGTAAGCGAGTGGGTGGTGTTTACGCCTTTTAGGTGGCATGTGCGACGACATCCGGTGGCCAAACCTGACCTTTCACCGTGTCCTTTAAAGCGTTAGCATGTTCTTTTCCTCATGATGTTGCGCGTAGCTGTGGATGAAGGGTGATTTGTCGCCAATAATTGTTTTTTTTCCTTCATTTTCTCTATCTTCTAGAAAAATTGCATGTCTATCCTCTCTTCTTCTTTTTTTTTTTTTCATTTTTCAATTCCAGCTCTTATGTTTTTTATTGATTATTTTGTCCTGAGCCCTTTTAGAAAGAAATTTGTATGTTTTCAATTTAGTCCTTAAATTACAATTTGTTAAGTATTATTTTTTTTAATTTGCTCCTTATTCTTTTGATTTCTCATTTTTATCCTTAGTTTTTTTGTTAAAGTTTTATTGGTTTTCAATTTTATCCTTCAATCAAAATTTATGTTGTTTTATTTTTTTTCAATTTAGCATCCATTCTTTTTATTTTCTTTTTCTTTTGTTAAAGTTTTTTTTCTTTTCAATTTAACCCTTAAATTTAAATTCTTTTGATGCCCTCAAATTTATTTTTTATTTTGTTTTTCACCCTCATTCTTTTAATTCTAGTTTTTTAAGTGGTTGATTGTTTTTTCAGTTATATCCTTTGGTGTTCGATTTGTTCGAGATTAGGCTTCACGATTTTTTCATTTGTCATGTTTCCAATCTAACGACACGAGTTACAAGTTTTAAGAGTTAATACGGTCAGAAATCCTTTTTTTCTTTTCTTTTTATGATTTTACATTTTAAAAAGAATTGGTTTCATGGTTACCTTCAATTTCTTTTCTATTGGTTTATCTTGGTCTCATTATCTAGACCATGAGTTTTGCAAGATTTTTTTTTTGGATAAAGGTTTTATTAAAAAAGAAAACTGTTGTTTTGTATTTAATTTTTGCAGATTTTTTATTTTATTTCATTTTATACAGATAAGCTTTATTTTGTAAGAATAAATAGTTATTTTGAATTAATATATCTAATATGTTTGACCATGCATAATTTTTTTTTCCTTTTATTTTATTCACTCGGTTTCATATATTTTTTTTTTATTTTTATTATCTTTTATTGATTTTAATAAACAAGTTCAGTGGACACAAACGGGTAAATGTCATATTTTGTATGCATTAATAAAAAATATATTATATAAGATTACATAAATATTATCTAAAAATAAATACTTTTTATTTATATAAAATATAAAGAAATCATAGATGAATCAAAATAATTATTTCAAAAATTAAATGCATACAAAATAACTAAAAAATAATCATTATTTAAAATATGATATAAGAACAAGATAAAAGTGAGAAGAGATACTAATTTAAATACAAATAAAAAATACATATAAAAATTAAAAATTAAAAAAACAAATAAAGAAAGAAAAAAGAAGAAGAAAAAGGCAAACATTGTTGGGCCTAGCCCATTTAACAAGGGCCTGCACGCTTGAGTCGTTAATTTTTTTTTATCATAGAAGAGAAGGCCAACATGTTACTTGCCCCATTTGTTTTGGAAAAAAAAATTAAATGATGCGTCATCTGATTTTGCCCAGAGATCAGTAACTGTGTGGCTGGAAAATCAAAGTTGAAGGTTTTTTTTATCAAAAAACTATTTTCAATCTATTTTTAACTTAAAACACCTAGAAAATACCTTAGAAACCTTGTTAAACAAATTCATGGCCTAAACAAACCTAAAAAATGCATTAAAACCTGAAATCAACTCAAAATTAAAAATCTTCTTGAGCTAACATCTGTTTATTTAGGTATTTTCAAGGTACAAACACACCTAAATTGAACTCACTTCATCATATGAAAACTTGACATAAAGATTAATTGTTTTAGTGATTGAAAACCAAAAATTTTCTCTTTTCTTTCTCAAATTAGGAACTAAAAAAAAGAAAATGAAGGTCTAGAATAAAATTGATTTTCGTTGAAAATTCAAAAATTTAAGGAACCCAATTGTTATAATTAGTAAAGAATGAGGACTAAGTTGAAGGTTTCAAAAAATATTTTCTAAAATACCACTCATCTTCTCTGCATGTTCTATTTTAATTATTTGTCTTTCAACTTCACCCTTACTTAATAATTTTAGTCAAATTAGCCTAAAAAAAAAAAACTCATGGATACAATGAATCCACAATATCGATGAGTTTTAGGCCACAATACATGGAGGAGCAATATTTCCCCACATCTTTTAGAGTACATGTAATAAAAAGAGGTTTAGCTTTGCTTAATTTTGAATGGAGGGAAGGGCTAAACATTGTAAGCTAGGAAAAAGAAGGGGATGTGTTGCGCGGAAAGAAAGAATCTTCTGTTTAGGATTGCGGTTCAAATAGAAGTTGGCTAAAATTAAAAAAAAAATTGCTTATAATTTTTTTTTATTTTTAAATTGTTTTGATGTGTTAATGTTAAAAATAAATTTTAAAAAATAAAATAAAAATATTATTTTAATGCAATCTGAATAAAAAACATTTTAAAAAATAAGCATTACTACACTTTCAAACATCCCAAGATTTCAAGAGAGATTCAAAGAAAGCAGGATGAATGCGGGCTATTAATCAAGATCTTTTTAACCATTTTGTAGTTTCAAGTTTGTAAGGTAGATGGGAGGATTGTTCCCTTTTACCTCTCAATAAATGGCAGTAGCACCCGTGCAAGTACGTTTTCTTTTTATGGGAAAACATTCTTGTACGAATATTTCAAAGCAGATGCAGCTTATAACCATGGCAGAAAGTGTTTCTTTACCAAGAAGAATGCTATTTTTACTTGAGAGAAATAAACAGCTAATTTATATTGAATATGATTTGTCTCAGGATTTTTATCTCAGGATAGCTGGAGACTAAAATATTCTTCATCTCTTTTTATCCTTTCAGATGTTTGGATTCGTTTAGTGTTTTTATACGTAGTTTGGGAGTAACGTATAAACCAAGGAAGGGTCGTCTCCTTCCTTCCATCGTTCACATTTTTCAATCTTTCTTCTCATCTATCCTTCCTGGAAAATAAAGAAGATTTCACAGTAAAAACTTCTTGGGTTCTTGAGCCAGCTTGCCCAAAAGGTCATATTTGCCAATCTTGCTGTGATACAGACTGAAAATTGGAGACATTGATGATATTATTGATCTGCAATGGTGACCAGACCAGCCAATCCATACATAGGATACATCTCTAGGCCGGTTAAGGTAAGAAAGTGGATCAGATTTTAGTAAAAAAAAAACATTACTTAAAATTAAGTACATTTAAAATATGTTGCCAATGCTCATTGTTCTCCTCGAATTAAGGCATAATTAATTAAAATCCTTCACCAGGGATCATTTTTCTCAAGTCGTTGAAGAAGCCATTAAGCTTTCTGTAGTCCCGCATGTAATTCTCATAAACAAAAGTTGCCCCATTGAAAACAGGTAGCACTAACCACATATGAACCAGAAGCTTAATCAGTCCCCACAATGGAAACCTATAATTAAAAGAAAGAAAAAAAAAACTAAGTAAATGTATTGTTTATATTATTGGGAGATTTGTGTATAATTAGCACTTAATTACACGTACCATTGAAGAAATACCAGAAATGTTATCTCGAAGAGTGATATAAATGAATATAGAATCCAATATGATAACCACTGCTTGTTGTCTCGATGTGAAGGCCTTTCAATTGCTTGAATTGATGCATAGCTGTTGAGGGGAAAACATTAACATTGTTTATTGTTTCTTTGATCTTTTCATCTCTTCTTCTTCTTCTTTTTTAAGAGATATTAATAATGATGGGGTTTTAGAGAAATTAACTGTACATTTGGAACGTGGTTATGATTTTTTTTTTATTTTGTTTTGCTTGAAATTAATTTTTTTTTTTATGTTTTTGAATTATTTTGATTTGTTGATGTTAAAAATAATTTTTTAAAAATTAAAAAAATTATTTTTATATATTTTTAAATGCTTATAACTTTAAAAAATAACCGATATTACAATGTGAAACATTGTTTTACTTACGCAGGATAAAGAAGCATTATTGCAGGCCTGCCTCCAGAAAAAAAAAAAATTAGTATGCAACATATTGTTAAAGAAAATAATAATCAAGAATGCATACTAGAAATTACCCTAGCATTGGTAGAACTAGCGCATTCACAATTGAAAAAACTGCTCCAAGAAGACCCATTCTCCTCCTTGCTAATCAACAGTCTCCCGTGAAATAACAATTTTACTGAAGAAACTACGTAAAATTAGTAACGATTTAATTTGTGCAAGATATATATATATATATATATATATATATATATTCTTATAACAATTGCCTTTTCTTTCTTATGTAAAATCTTACCTTTTTTTCACAGGTTTCTATGATGTTGAAAGACTGATATAAAACAAAAGGATTCGGTGGAATTAATTAATTTCTGTATCAAGAAATTTAAGTATATTGATTGTTTGTATTTACACACACACACACTAGTGATCATATCTTTAGAATTTAAGATTGATCACACTCTCGTTCAGTGTGGCTACCATTAATGGGAGGTCCATGCATGGTTTTTAACAAGGAAACCCGCGTCTGTCATGATGATCAGCATACCAGGTTTTTAATTATGCAGACTGGTGCATAAGCACAAGAGAGGCAATGGCGCCCTTACTTGTTTTCTTGTTAATGAAGCCTTTGAAGAAGGTGATTGCACGCACAGGATTCAAAATAATAATCAGATGCTAAAAAAAAAAAATTGGATATAAATTTTAAAAAATAGTTATTTTGATTTTACATGTCATCAACAATTTCATTCTCACAAAATACAGTTGGAATTGCTTTTCATATTTTATTATATTAAATTTTAATGAGAAGAAGGCTAAGACTAATTCCCTTCCTTTGCTTCATGAATTCAAAGTCAATAACCAGAAAAAAAAAATATTAAATTTCTCAGACCGATGTGAAAAATGTACTTTTAAAATCATCCAAAAATAAACTTAATTTCGATGGATATATAAGCGGATAGAATTAAAAAAAAAATAACAAAAAGGTTGATGATTATTCTATCATGTGAAGACGATGCCATATATTAATATAACAGGAAGGGGATCAAAAGGTTTTCAATTGAGGAGATTCGTTTCATTTAAGAGCTTTACAAATTCTAGCATGTATGGAAAGCTTCAGCAAGTTTTTTTTTTTTTTTGTCGAACCACCTGCCCTAATTCTTTAGACCAATGCCCTGTAATTCCAGAGTTGTTAACTAATGGTTGCCTCAGTGAACCTTCCTTGCCCCCGAGCAACCAGGAGCTCATAATCCTGCATATAAGTCGATGCATTTTATCAGTTTGTATTCTATAAAACATTAGCCACAATGCTTCCCTTCTCGTTTTTCATTATCATTTTTATTTCTTGTTCATACATGAATTCCTTTTCCGTTTCTTTATTGTTGTGGGCACAGTCAAGTCCACAACTACAACCTTTCTGATTTTTTATTACGTTATTCAATTCTGAGCTGAGAACAGTTACTATCTGCACAACTTAGCAAAACATACAAGTTATCAGTTTGAACCATCCCCTAAACTGAAATTTTCCGGACAAGTGGACATGACAGAAAGAACATACTAGATCAGACAGTGAGTACCTGTGCAATTGCCTGTGCACAAAGCTTCCCTGATAGAACAGCACCTTCCATTGAAGCCAGGTACTTTTGTTTTGTGTAGTCACCAGCTAAATAGAAACCCTCTATAGGAGATCTTTGCAAGGGACGGCAAGGTTCACAATCTGGGACAGTCTTGTAAACCGACCTGAGACATTTATCAGAAAGGTCTTAGAGGGGAAAGGAAGATTCAAGTAGTAGTATCATTCACCAGTTAAGGTTTTCTAGGTAAATTAGAAATTGGAAAACCAATCAGAAGCACTGATGTACTGTACTACTCAGGGTGCTGGTCCTGCTGGATGGCGTTGTTAACTTTTTTGCAAGATCGATGAAAGGTCAGATGCTATGCCACTAGGTCAGTTATTCAACTTCAACGCATTATTTCAGTCACACGAGGGCAGGGAATCCCTCTTCCATCACCCTCAATGGAGTATTTCCAAATGCAAGGGTTTGCAGTCTAACCTTGGAGTTTTAACAACATGATACTTCACGATTTTTGCTTTGCTTTGATCTGCGGATATTTCATCAGGAAAAAGTTTTGCAAGTTCCCCCATTGTAGCATCAATAATCTCTGAGTCACTGCGTGAAATCCATTCTTCAGCAGGCGCAAAAACTAACTCCAGCATAGATTTATTTGGGTCATAATACTCCTGTACCAACAGTAAATAATGAGTTAAACAGTTGACTTAAAAGTACTATTTTTATGGGCGGGGAGGGGGAACATAATTAATGCATTTGAGGATTTGATCAGTTGAAGTAATAAAACACGCCTATGCATTGTCTGAATGGGGACATAACAGCAGCAGTTGCTTAAGATTTTAACCAATAGCTGGCCAAAGACCTCATCATGCGCAAATAGTATGCTGCTTTCCATTTATAATGGACCTGAGTGGGTGAGTTTAACATTTTGTCTAGAACATGACAAAAAGTTTGCACTGGCTAACCTGGTACCTGAAATTCTATGAAGACCGGATACTGCTACAATAAATTATGTTAATCCATATGAAAATATTAGCATAGTCATGGCCAAGGACACAACTCAGCATATGTTCGTGCATGAATTTTACAACACATGCATATACATGTGTGGGTTTGTGTAATGAAAACATTTAAGTACAATTTTACCTTACATGTCAGAGACATGTCAGCATACACACTGAGAAGAGGACTCCTGCACAACATAAAAAAGAGAGATAAAACTAGTTGGGAGATAGAGTGACTCTAATTTTGGAAAGAAAGAGAAAGGAAATGTAATTACCAAAAATAAGACTTAACATATAGTTGGACTGGAAAAACATCAAACATAAACGAAAGAAAAACTCTACTCGACACCAGGGCAAACAAAATTGGCAGTGGAAGAATATCAAGTCCAAGCTCCAAAAATCCAGTAGCAAATTTGACCAAAGCTCTCAGTAAACCCTTCCGGGGTCAATCATACGTGTTTTAAATTGGACTCTTAATTGAAAGAGCAATTCTAGGAACCCCGACAACATTCTATGAAACAAAAAACTTTTGAAAGGGCAACAGATCTGCTAACTCCAATTTCAACATCATTGGTGGTACTATTAATTCTAAATTTCTGGCAATAAATTATTACATGGGGGAAAGCTTCTCCAAAATTGGATTCATATTACATCATTTAGAGAAATTCAAATCAATGGTTCAGTAACTTAATCACTCATGGAATTCCTAGCTTCTTAGTCACCCAATGAGCATAAGAGAAGCATTAACCATACATGTGCTTGGGTGTGGGTGTGTGTAGGTGCCTTATATGCAATAAAAAAAATATAAAGTAAAACCATTCATGGGGCCTTACTTAAGAGCTTCAGATTTGTTTTCAGTTGAGTGGTTCTTAACCCGTTAGAGAGTGGTGGGCTTGCTCAAGTTTCAAGTCTAGAGGACATACATGAGGGGGGTGTAAGAGAATACAATATGAAATCATTATTGGGAGGACGCCTAAAATATAAGCTTTTGGGTTGAGTGGTTCTTTGACAATAAACATATATATGTTTTAAGCAAATCAATTGATACAAAATAAAGGTTCAGGACCTGCTGAAAAGTAGGTGATCGTATGTATTCTTCAGTTTCCTGTCAAACCTGCATTAAAAATAATTGTCGAAGAAACATCAAGCTAAAGTTTGAACTTTTTAACAACAGAGATGCATAAACATAGGTATTGACTTAAGTGTAAAAACTAATGAGTACCATGATACAAAAGTTAAAATTGTAATGATTTTTTTTTCAGAATAAAGTGTTGTGAAATTGAGGAAACATGATTGATGAACTCAATTATATAGTTGGTAAGAATGTTCCCATGGTGCATAAGCAACACATAACAAGATCATTCTAACCAATGCGATAAACTTCCTTCATAAAGTTATTCCTTCCATCTCTCAACATTGCCAAACCAAGATTTTTTTTTTTTTGGGTACAACTATGGGAGTTAGTTATTAGTTGTTACTAGTTAAGAAAGGGGACTAAATTGACCAGTCATGAAAGTTGTGGGGCTAAACTTCCACCATTGGGAAACAGAAATATGAAGAATCGTGAGTCAAACCAAGCACCTTCTCACATAATGCAAAGAGGTGCTACCACTTGCAGCAAACCGCAGGTAGTCAAAACCAGAAAGCTGAACAAAGAAAGCTACTGATATAACATGATGGTAGTAAGAACAATAGCAGAGTATTGTCATTATTTTGCTTATTCATGAAAATGGAATCTATCACTAACCATATGTGAACATTAATAACAGGAACTCCAACTAATTTCTCCAGTTTCTTGAAGTAAGGAATCTCTTTCCAGTTATCAGGCAAAAGAAGCTTCAGGGTATCAACTGGTTGGAGCAACATACATTATCGATATTAGAGAACAAGAATTAAAAATTATACTAGCTATATATTGTAATGGGAAAGATCAAGTATACCTGGAGTGGCAAACACATAAACATCCCCTTCAATCACATCCCCAGTATTTAGTAAAAAGCTCTTCACTGTTCCATCATCATTTAGCTCAATTTTCTTTATCCGAGAATTAAGCTTGACTTCACCACCACGCGACTGAATATGATCAACAATTGGCATGCAGAGCCTCTCTGGGGGATTACCATCCAAGAAAGCCATCTTTGAACCATGTTTCTCCTATTGACAATCGACAAAATTCCATCTATTAGAAAAAATGTTTTCTTATAGCTTATAAAAAATACAGAGCATGCATGTTCAATCATGTATAGACCAATTAATGAACCCAAATACATCATTTTTAGGTCACAAAATGAAACTGCAAGGAAAACGGTCACTTCACCAAGTTTGAATTATTTACAAGCTTAGCACTCTCTTCAAACTTACAAAGTATACTTCTACCTTTGAAATATAAAGGAAACAGAAATTAAAAAAAAAAAAGTGAATTCAAATTACAGAAGTTTATTCTATTTTGAGTTAGGTGCTTCGGAGCTCCTTCATCAATACCAATGTGATTGTTATATGTTGTTCAAGTTCAATCTTTTTTTGACTATATATAGTGAGTAAATAATGCAGAATATGCATTTAGGTGTTAGTTAAAAATATCTTGACATGTAATTTGATTTTAAGTTATATTTTGATTAAGTTATTTTTCATTTTGATTTTGTTCAAGTATTAAGAATATAATTAAGTAAATTTGAAAATTCAATCTTATATGTATATAGAGCTTAGGTTCCGAGGACACGCACCTTAAGTCTTCAAATTTTAAAATCATTTTTCTTTTAAATTAAATCATGTATGTGCGGCATAAAAAGAGTTCCTTTAGTTAGTATATGTATATTTGCATGTGATTAGTTATCTTAATTAATAAAGTATGGATTATGATTCGATTTGTGAATATCTGACAAAATAAGGTTCTGGTTAATGGATTTGATTACTAATTTTCATATGATAAGTATGGATTTTACAAAGCTACATATTATCAGGACACCTATCACTAACAGGGACATGTTAGCGTATGTGCACATAGAAAAGTTTGTATGCCTTAGCTAGTCCCGTGTGTTGGCCAACACATGGATAGGTATGTATGATACCTGCCTAACAAAGGTTCTTTTATTGGGACATGTGAAATGGGAAAGTAACTTCTTTCTCCTTTCTTTCATATGTTTTTTTGATATGTGGTACTCCGAGAGAAAGCAAGTATAAGCTATATGATTTTGGTTAAGTATTATAAGTTATGTTAAGCATGAACATGATAGCTTATTAAATGAGTTAGTTAGATGTTTGCGTTATGGTTGTCCTCGTTCTTGTATATTTTGTATGATTTGCTCACTAGATTGTGGAAAACTCACCCCTTTATTATTGTCTTTTTCAGGTGTAAAGTTGTTGGCAAGTCAAGTTTCATGTGACTAGGAGTCGGTGTGTTGAGTTCCTCTTCTTGTGGGTTTGTTTTTTTTCATGCCACCCGATTTGATTGTACAAAGTTTGGGTTTGGCTATGTAAACTTGGTACTAAAGTTCCACAATTACAATTAGTTTAGGGCTTTTGTATGAAATGTGTTATGTATAGGAAACTTTAGTGTGTTTTGAACATATATATGATATTTTATTCCTGTTTACATAAGCTTTATGTTATATATGATATGTTAATCCTATTTACATAAGTTTTATGTTTAATTGTGTATGTGTTCCGAGGGATGCGAGAATCAAGCTAGCCTAGACCCTTATGCTAGTCATGTGCCTGCTTTTAGGGTTGTGATAGAAATCAAGAGAAATTCAATTTTTAGCCCAAAGCAACTTGAGAAAAATTAGAAATGGGAGATAATGAACTCATGTGCTTAGTTATAGGACATTGGTGAGTTCACTTAAGATCATCACATCCCAAAGTTTATGGTTTCTATGATAACCCTTGTCCACAAATGAGAAGAAAAATAATAAAAGGAAAGAAGTGATTTCTATTCATTCAGATACAAAAAATAGTCTGAAAAACTAAATTGACTCAAGAGAACCAAAAAGGGGGGGAATGAACTTCGATATCCCTGTAGAAATTTTTTTTGTTGTTGGGAATCATGACAGGTATAACCTAAGGTTCCTATATACAAATATGTGGATTTCCTAAGGCACTATGATTTACACGCATAAAATAAGCAAAAACTTGCTCTAAATTCCAACCATACTGTACTTGAAATAACAAATCTCACCAAAGATCAACGCCGAGTTCCCATTTCCTATCCTATACATGGAGTACTTAAATTTTTCATACAACATCCAAGGGAAATGGTAGGAAGTAGCTAGCATACCTGAAGAAATCTGTTCAAAGCTATCAAAATGCATTGCATTGAAAGCTCATCTGGGTTAATAAAGTTTAGAGCCTTTGACATGGCAATAAACACCTCAGTAGTCACTCTATCAGGCACACCCTAAAATACAAAAAGATAAAACAAAAGATCATTTGTGTATGTCAAGTTATATTCCAATTTCATATAGACTGGATAAGTTAATGAGAACTCTATTAAACAAACCAAAGCTTGATTCAAAAACTAAAATTATCAAATGATCTGTAAGTTGATCAGGTTAATTAGAAAAGCACGCCCTGAGAATGAATTAAAAAGCATAACATGATATCCTTCTTTACAAGGTTATGCAATTCTCTACGAGGAATGCCCATGTGAAATATACGTAGGACCTATAAGATAGTAAGCTATGTACTTTAAAGAATGAAATTTTCGCTTGAATTCTTTTTCTTAAAAGGAGGGTAGAGAGGAGGGAAGCTAAAGGTTCTCTGATCTTAAGCCTTCACCTCAGGATACTGAAAACATAACAACCATATCACATAAGCCTCATCTTCCAACACTGATATTTTCCAATTCAAGATTTCATTGAGCAAGATAAATGTCAGTGGTAAGATTCACACACATATTGTACCTCTAAGCACGAATCTGTATCCAAGAGCCATAGAAAATCCTACCAAATGATTTCATAATAAATATAGCATTTACATGCCGGGTCTAATTAATGCTCATGATTTCAAGAGCATAAAAGTTAGCATGAAATTCTATTTGTGTATGTTCTGGCAAGAAAGCTGATGAATACTTTGGTTTGAAGTTCCAGTATTAAACTATATGTGCAAGGTTGCTTCTGGTCTATCTAAATAAGTTACATCTCCTAGTATTGTTCCAACTGTGGAAATGGTTAAGTTTATAACAAATAAGTTAGGGACTTCCAGTGTGTGCATGAGCTGCTTACGCATCTACATTATTGATTTTGGCATGCTAAAGCATACCTGCTTTCTCATCCACTCTTGAACACTTAAACCATCTTGAGCCTCAACATAAGCCTGTCCACCAACAATTGCTGGCAGTAGCCCAATTGCAAACTTCACTTTCTCTGGCCAAGTCAGCATTTCATTGTTCTTTAAAATGGCCAATATCCCTGCCAATACATTTCCAACAAATATAAGGTAAATCTGGAGGGGAAAATAGAAAGATGAGGTGCACTGTTGAGGAAATTCGACTAAGCATGAATTTTATAAGAATAAACATCCTTTTGATGTTAAGTATGGTGACTCAATGTGGTCACATGAAACAAACCCAAGGACTATGTTTCACTGACCGCTACCAGGTAACAAGTGGAATAGTTTTACAGCACAGAAAACAAGCATAAAATGAATTGGTTTATGAATTAGTTCAGAGAGCCACCTCCAACTCTCTGTGGATGTACTTAATTTTAACCAAATCTCTCATCTTTCTACCTGTTCATTCTTGTTCATGAGAACATGGTGATTTTTTTGAGGCTGGATGGCACCAACCATCTGCTAAGAAGTCCGTATCACATCATAAAGGCTTTACTGATTGAAGAATTGACAGTACATACTTGCTCCGTCTTACCTTTTGCCACTAGAACAGTAGCCTCAATATTTGAAGGGATAATATCAAACAAATGTCCTTAATTCTTTATTTGCACACACAAGTTGCTTACCATTTAATGGTGCAGGGAGAACTTCAGGAAAATCAAATCGACTGAATTCTCCTGGCTTATTTGGCATTGCAAATATCATAGAATGCTCCTTCCACTGCAACCTATCATTGATACCAAGTTCACCAAAAAGATTCTGCACATTTGGATATGCCCCAACTTGCAAGAAACAAAACAAAGATTCAATAAGATTAACGATAAAATCACCAAAGGTAAACACCTAAAAAAGAAAGAAACAACTTCATGAAGCATAAAAATTAACAGCTAGATTACAATAGCCAGAATGGGAACAGAAAAACCATAAAGCAGGGGTATGTTTCGTACTTTCCACAAAAACACATTAAAGAGCAAATAAAGTAAGGATGAATTTGAAAAGGCATTATAAAGTGAAGACGCAGCAGAATTCACAAAGGAATTTGAACCTATCTTACCTAATCAACAGGCATATGAAGTGAGAGAGAAAAAAAACCAAGCTTAAAATTCTATCCCCAATTTCCTTTTACTAGTAATGAGAACTTACAGAATATATGCAAGCCTGTCTCGTACCAGTCTCCATCGTCATCTTTCCATGCAGCCACCTATCAGAAAACAGGCCAAATATCAGTTGATAAAATAACAAAAAAGATAGATCTAATGAACAATGCGGAAGATGAGATCCTTGCATCGTTTCATCCCAAGGAAAGAGTGAGGAAAACAGTAACCTACTTCATTATTAAGATTTATTGTACACCATTTAGACAAATATAAGAACACAATATCCCTTCAGATTATTAACATTTACATCATCAAGCACAACAAGAAATTATAATTTATATTGTAATGACAATGATGATAGGACAAAAAACAACCTAACAAATGAATTGAAAAATAAGCAAGCACAAGTATGTTGTCAACTTGAGAAGTGGGTAAAAATAGAGCAGTGTAAAAACCTTTCCACCTAAAACATCTCTTGCTTCAAGCAATATAGGCTTATGGCCTGCATCTGCCAAATATTTTGCAGTCGATAAACCCGCCAAACCTGAAAAAATAAGGAAAATTTTTAGTCACACACACAAATAAGTATCGCACAATCTCTCAAAAGTACATGCAAAAATCTTGTGAAAGTACGAGCTTCAAAATTATTAATTAAACACGAGGACAATATTTCAACGAAATTTTTTTACAGATAGATAGAAATCAATCTAAATAATCAACACACAGTTTTTTCCCATACAAAAAAAGGATAAGATTTCATCACCTGCACCAGCAATGACAACATTTAATGGTTTAGCTGGACGCGGAGAAGAACGAAAGGATGAAGATAACAAGGCAGCTTCTAAGAAATTCACCGTGTTATCAAGGTCCGGTCTTGGATAGTCCACACAGACAACCTACAGCGTAGACAAAAGATCACCGCAAATTTTCACGTATTGATTGGCAACTAAATAATACCCTGTAGTGTAGAGAACTACGCACCCGCAAAGGAGGGCGGATATGATTCCTTAGTCTTGTTTCAGCAGAAGAATTTCCAAATGGGAATTTCAAAGAATGGCCCATTGATTCACTGCCTCTAAAAGCTAGTGCATTAGTTTGGTGAGAACAAGTGGGATAAGCGCCACATCTCAAGGCAACTTGAGAGTCTAATGATTTACTATGCCAGCTCAAGTTGAATGCACTCATTTCTCCAAAACCAAATTCAACAGCTATAACAACTGTAACAACAGCCCTGCAAACAAAAAAGAAGAAGAAGAAAATGAAATAAGATTGCAGAACAAAAACAGTAATAAAGTCAAGAAACGAAACGCATAACCAAAGTTCATTCCTTTTCTTATCTTTCTTGATGGAAGAAGAAGAAGCTCAAGATTCAATTTTTCATGCAATTTGGAACTCAAGATTGAAGCAAGGAAGTCTTTGCATACCCAGTTTTGCTCCAAGTATAATTAAGAAGGCAGGGAGAGAGAATAAAAGAGAAGAGGAAATTGCACTCACCCCTTTAAATGGAAAATTGGTTCCGACAAGAGTGCGTGAGAGAGAGTGAAGGAGAATTGGGGAAGAAACTAGATAGACAGCAGCAGGGGTGCTAAAAAACAGGTCATGTAGTTTGGGTGACTCTTGTCTGTTACAAGATATAGCTGAGTCTTTGTTTGGCAGTGACTTTTGCTCTCTGGGTGGGGAGGAAATGATAAAACTTCCACATCTATTTGCTCAGATATAGAAAATGATCTGTTTATTTTGTAGAAAAATAGGATTTTATCTCCTTCTATTTACAAAATTGAGGATAATAGTATAGGATTTGTTTGGTAGAATTTAATTCTCATAATAATAATAATAATAATAATAATAATGTAGGATAAATAAATTAGCAAGTATTAGAAGTAAAGAAAGGCTTTTGTCAGGTTTCGGAAATGAGGATTTGTTTGGTCACCGTTAGGAATATTCCGTGACGGATGACTGGGGATAATTAGGAGACAAGAGTCCAACACCACTCTTCTTATCTCTGCTTTCTCTTGTTTCTTATAAACATAAGGCCGCGTTTGGATGTCGGGAGCGGATAGGAATCTCCTCTCTGTCGATTTGTGTTTTTTTTTTTATAAACCATCCTGCATTCACCCTTGGGTTGTTTAAATTAGTATAGAGAATTAAAACGGGGAGTCTGTTTTTTTCACCGGAAATATATTTTTATTAATTTGAGTTAAATAGAGAAAAATATTTTATTTTGTAGGGGGTGCTGACACTTTAATTCCCCGACATTTTTCTTTAGACAAGAGTTCGAGGTGGCTTCACCTTCAGCTCCGCCCAGTGGCACCATCAGTACCACAGCATCTTCACGACCAACTGAAGAAAAAGCGACAGTATACTGAACTTGAAAGGATATGAAAACAGCAGTAAATAAAAATAGTTAATACTCTCATTCTCGTCAAGGTTCCAAACGCCACAAGTTCACAGCTTTATGCTCGTACAGCAACATAACGTAGCAAACTCCGGATTCCCTGTTTATGAAGAAGAGCAATATAATTATCCAGAAAGGCTCGTTTAGAAATCCCGAAAGCTCATCTTAGGGTCCATTTTCCCAAGACCCCGTCCCCTTCCTCTATAAGCACCTCTTCCCCTTGCCCTTGCCCACTTACCAGCTCGCTTGAAGAACGACTTTCCATGCTTCACTTCGATGAGAGAATGAAGCAGATTATCACAAAGAATACAACCAACATGCAGGGTTGCTCCATCCTCCAAGGGCGTTGTATTCTTGTTGAAATCCACTTCTATGATTGTTGAGTCACATTCAGGACATTGTTCTCGAGTAGTGGAAATCCGGTGAGCACCTTGAGGGAGCAAGACAAGACAATTGCACATATTGCAGTAAAGTCTCCACTTGGGAGCACTTATAGGATCCAAAACAAGTGTCCCATTGCATTCAGGGCAAGCACAAACCCCTTGAGCTATCAAAGAATGTCGACATGTCGGATGCGGACAGAGGAAGCATGGCATGCCGGCCCCCTTCCCCAACATCCCAGAACTACCGGTCTTAGAAGCACCAAAGAGAGCGTCTATACCTTCAAAAGGAGGACTATTGTAGCAGAGAGGACAAAGAGGGAATGACTTGCCTTCTGGACCAGCCATGGCAAAGATCAACAGCTCAAAGTTGTCCAAAGGACATGTTAGTTCCTTGTACAGCTGCAAAAAAAAAAAAAAAATTGAGCTAGTTATTAGGGAACAAAACAGTGATTTTAGACACAGGATGACAGTAATGCCATCCTAACTGCACGTAAAAGCAAACACCTCAGGCTTTGAGTGGCCAGAACCACAAACTCTGTCATAATTACTACTGGTTCACATCTTTGTGTTCCCGTCAACAAAACATTATTTAGTTAAAATGATGGTTTAGCTAAAACTGATCTGACAAAAGATCTAAGAGAATAATGCTATGGAGTTTCAAATCTGATGATCAACCTGGTCACAAAATCTAATAATCCCACTGTATGGTGAGCATTTTCACCAATGAGTTCCATATCATTGTGATTTGGACAAGCTATAGTAATTCAACTAGTAGCACCTGCCCATTGATACAGGCCCTTGGGGAATCCAAAGATTAAAAAAATAAAAAAAAGGCATGACTGTACGAGAGGATTTGGAGTTGTCCATGAATTGACAATTCCAGTTTTAACTTTGAGAGGTGGAAGTCCACCATGATTGTTTTGTAGTGAATTCCTCAGGATGAATAGTTTATCTTCTCTCTCTTTTATTCTTCTACATTAGCAAGTTACAAGCATTATATAATGTCTATATGAAGACAGTCAAATTAAATTCTTCATTTTAGCCTTTTATTCAGCACAAGATACCCAAAACAAATTGATGCTAACAGGTCAATCTAGAATTCCTCTATATACACTCCTCAATTTGTAATTCATTTCGGGAAATGCCTGCTTAATTCAAGACATTCTTATCAAACAAACAGGAGAAAACAGAAGAAAAACTAAATTGCATAGTGAAGTGGCACAAAAATGCTAATTTGTGCTCAACGTACTAGCAGAATGTTGAGACAGGCATCATGTCCATGAAGAAAACATGAAACTGTAGAATATCAGGCAATTTTATCCTAGCCAAAAGACAGAAAGAAGCTACTGCATGATAATATGAAACTACAGCACAGCCTCCTCAGTTTCAAAACCTGAAACATACTGTAAAGTTCTTTCTATATTTCATTCATGCATTTTGGTATAAAATCGAGAGCATTGATAATTTTTTCTGGTGAAGTTAATTACCTTGATTGTTCCCTTTTGAGGAAGATAATAAACTTCCTCGCATGTACCACAATATAAACGTGATGGCTGGCTAGAAATGTACTTCATGTACCTCAGGCATTTACCACATTTGCTAAAAGCACGTCCTGAGTCAGCAAGTGGGGAGAACTGTGCTTCAAACAATGCATCCATGTTTTCAATCTGATCAAATAGAAAGCAAGCAAACTAGTAAGGAAGAAAAGTAGTCATCACAATCAAAGTTCAACAACACTGACTACTGTAGCAGATTAAAAGCGATGTACAGCCAAAGCAGACAAATGCAATGCACTATACATCTTCATATATAGATTACTGAATATTTTAAAAAAAAAATCCTGTCAAAATGATTGGCACAATGGTCACCAAAAAAAGTCAAATAAATCAACAAGACTTCCCCGTCCAATTAAATAAGATGGGAAAATCCATGTAACTCATGGCATCACTTTCTCCATGGATAACACACTGATGTGATATGATGGTGATCCAGTCTACCTCACATTACCTAAAATAGCATTTCTACTATTATCATTCTACAACTGACAAAAATGATATATTAATTTATAAAGGTTACCACAAAAGTTGACATGAGAGAGAGCGGAGAGGACAAAAGTTCAATGCCTAACTCCACTTTGCATCAAGCAATGCTTTCAGCTATGAATGAAAGATGAAAAAGGGAAGGAAAAGAATGAATCAAATCATGACCTGCTTAACAAAGTAACTGTACTTCCGCTTGAATTGTTCTAGCACATGCTGAACAACAGAAGAATGATCAGCCTCACCCTTGGCAACAAGGGTAATCTGCTGCTCAATAAAACCACGAATATCTGGTAAACAGAGATCTGGATCAATACATTGATAGCCTCTTATTAGTGTGATACCCAAAGCAGTTGGAACCAACTTTCTACCAGCTTGTACCTGCAATTTGAACAAAAGGGAATATCAGAATTGGGGAAAACAAGACAAAATAATAAGGAAGAATTTATGTTTCTTTTAGAGCTTGTAAAAAATGAAAATCCACCTTTTTTAACAGGGATAAATAATAATGTACCTGAACATAGTTGCGCTCACAGATGTTGTTAATATGTACAGATATTGATGCATCTGTACCTATTCCATTCTTCTCCATCAGAGAAATCAGCTCACTTTCACTGAGATAATCTGGAGGAACAGTTTGCCCCTACATATTTTATGAACTCATAAAGCACCGCCATAATACTGAAACATTTAAAGTAATATTGGTTTTACTGTTGTCATTTTGTTGCATTTTATAAATAGCACAATCCTTTCCTAAAGAGGCATGGAACAGATATAAACCTAGTCAACAGGCATTGATCCACCTTAAGCCAGAAATACTGTTCCCAGACCAAGTTTAATATTTCTTTTTTGGACAAAAAAAAAATTATTAACATCAGGAGAAGAAAGTACAGGCAGAAGATAAGGCATCGTCCTACAGAATAAACAAAAGAACGAATACAAAAAAGGCAAAACTAGATCAACAGTGTTCCCCAATCCCTTTGTATTATCTGGTAGGGAAAATCTACTGGATAGTCTCACTGCTGAGGCACCATAATGATGCTAAAAACACATATTTATACCAAAGAAGTCAGAAGGATAAGTTTGTTTGGAAAATCATAGAATTGCACTTGTTCCAAATGCACCAAGTCATAGCACAGGCACATTTCCACAACATCTTATCGTCTTTTCATATCCCAAAACCATCAAAGGCTCAAAGAGAATCCCCTAAGTATGATATATTTCCCTCCTTTAAAAAAAAAAAAACCAGAGAAAAATTGAGTCCCAGTTGGATGGGACAGTGTCTAATAAAATTCAGGCACTAAACAGAAGAAATTGCAAGCATGATAGTTACAAGAATACCTCAAATAGCTCAACTTTAGAAACTTCAATTTTATCTCCTTTTGCAAACTGAGGAAGATTTTTCTCACTCACTGCCAACCATGGCATAATTGATGTAAATCCTTTGACTGTAACATGCAGACCTATACAATGGAAGAACTCTCCACCAATTGAGAATTCTACCTTTGTCCTGAAATGAACATCATTTGTCTATGAACATACAATTAGATGAGAAACAGTACAGGGAGAAGAAAGAGAGTAAGATATCTGTCAAGAAGAAAGAAAAATCAGAAAACTATCACAAATGCACTGAAAATGAATACAAGAAGAATAGTCATTCATGCATCATTGAGTGATAATAAGTATGTGTTCTCGCAAAATAAAACTGTGACAGGGAGACAAAAACCATATCAATGATAGCATTCTTAAACACTGTGACTTGATTGACCACCCTAGTACCACTGACAACAATTCAATCAAATTAATATTTTGTTAGAGACACTTTCAATAACAAGAATAGCAGTCTATTGATTTGGTAGCAACACATAAATGCAGTCATAAGTTTCCGTACATTGAGATGTCAAGTTTGGCTTTATACAGCTTTCTTAGTTGAAATTAAAGATCACTTGGGTTCGCCTGAAGCATGGTTCCAACAATACTTGACTAAAAACCCAAGATAAAATGACACTTTTCCTTCTGATTTCTAGCTAATATAACACAAATTATATTGCACTCAACATTCTAACCTACTTACATAATCACTATACAGGTAGTCGATCCCCAATATGTACATTCAAAGTCTAATGGTCTCCAAACTCCAAGAAAGCATGGAATGACATGGTTCATATTCAACATTTGATATCAACATTAGTCTCACTCCATCCATAGCAGATAAAGCAAATAAGTTTAGCCTTAATGATGCTAAAGGATCAAGCCAAGCAGATGACTAGGATGTTTGGACTAAGCATGTAAAAAACATAAAAATACTTGAGCTGGGATCCAGATTTCCAACAAGCCTATCACATGAGTTCCTATCCTATATGCCAAGCTATTGAGTAGAACTCACACACTTGCCAAGCAAAAAAATTACAATGAAGCCACATATGCCAAACTTTACACAATTCTGATCACATAAGCTTTTTAAAATTACATCACACATGACATAAATCACTGGCCCTTAGGATGGCTCACAATGGTGGCCATTTGTATAGAAAGAGGCAACCCTCTTGTTTTGCTTTATTTTATTGTGAAACTCTTCTGTGTATGACTTCTAGATTGTTACAAAAAGAAGCAGAAGCACTGTTAAACCACAAAATAAGTTAAGATTTCCTCTCTAGCTTCACCGACACCCAATACACACAGCAGGCCATGCAACTTGACTATCATTTGCTCTGTTTGTCATGCTATGCAACTTTGTATTAGCATGGTATACTCCAGCTAAGATATGCCAAGAACACGATTGGTATATAGCATGCTATAGTCAAATCCTATCCATCCAGTGCTTGCTCTGGTAGAAAGTCCACCACAATGATAGAAGACGAACCTTCATCTCTAAGGATTCTCTAGCTGGCTTTATTGTGATGGCATCAACTGTTTCAAATGTAAGAGCTTGGAGGTTTTAAGAGAAAATAATAACTTTAGGCTTAGAGTTTGGTCAGAGAAATAATATGCACCAAAGATGTGAGCAGTAACAAGAGTTTGTAAGTGCCATAGCATTCATAACCTGTTATAAGAGTTAGCAAAAAGACCAGCTAGCAAGCTATTGAGTCGAGCACAATAGCTAGGCCTAGCCTCATTGTCCTAAAATGTGTTGCTCAAACTTAGATATTTTGATTTTCAAGTTGATTCAAAACAAGCTTTGAGCCAGACCAAGACAAATTTGTTTGTTAGAATTCTTGACTAGTTGAATGCAGAGCAGGCATCACTCATCGCCCATCCAACCCGGGGCCATTCCTAGCAGTGGCACATATATTGAAAACAATTGCTTCTGATACCAAATGAATATGGCTTCTTTTTTCTTTCCAACTCAATATGAAAGAACATAGTTTCTGAGAATTCCTTAACAAGTTGAGTTGCAGAGAGGTCATCCCCCATCCATCCATTAAGGCCAATCCTGACAATAGCACAGATGAGAAGCTGCCATTTCTCCACTCATAAACATTTGGTTTTAAGGCAAAGCATGCTTTCAATATCATTCTCTCATCAAACCCGAAAATGCGAACAATTATGAGAATGACATGGTTTTCAGTTGACTTCAAACATCTATTGTGAGCAAGGTGAAAAGGCGATCTAAAATAAAAGCTTTGAACAGCATAATATCAGGGAAAAGCTTTGAAGTGAAAGGACATGGAATGCAAGAGAAAAGGTTTGCGAACATGTAGCAGCAAATCAAATGACAATTAGAAAATTAGAAGACCAGGTGTAATATAGGTCCATGACTGACTGCGGTGCAAAGATAAAAGCCAAGGGTAAGACAATAAAGATTAGACCATAAATACAAGGATAAAACTTCGAGACTTTTACCTTGTATACTTGCAGTCTGGAGATACAGTCCCCAGAAAATGTTGGCAGACATACTGATATAGTCTCCAAGCATCTCTTCCAAGCATATCCTCATTTGCTGTCCGCATTGGAGTTATAGGAGGATGGTCACCTGCATCTTTTCCAGACTGAGGCTTATGATAACCACCAGAAAGCAGTCCCTGGACATAATCGCCCCACATTGGATTGTTTGCTAGTGCACCAAGTGTGCCTTTAAAATCAAATGAGGAGGGGTAGGCAGTGCTCTCTGTGCGTGGATAACTAAAAGAGCAGCATAAAATTATAAGGGGTATTGAATTCCACAAAGACAAGGAAAAGTAATTAAACCAATTATTTGAATAATTAGAGGATCTAGCAACATGTATATATTTATGTATCTATTATCAATCTTCAATTCATATAGGCCTCTAATTGTGAATATTATATATTATCAACTATGAACGGTGCATAATTGTAAAATAACAGTTGTTCTATGCACAAACAGTACAAACTACATGAATTATATGCCAAACAGGGATAGGGGCTATAGAAGTATAATTCATAGACAAAGAAGTGCTTCAAAAAGATAGGTCCATATTACTGAATCAGGGGGCCTTAGGCTCTGAGAATATAAACTAACAAATCGTTTGCAAAGTGAATAACTCCACATTAACTCCCCTATTTATTGTTTAATCTCATAATTTTTTCATGAGATATTATTTACATAAAGAAAAAGGAATATAGAATTTATTTAGCATTGCCTTTCTGCCCAGACTTCTCTAGGTGGGTCACTCACTCAAACAAACAAAGATTTAAATTAGCATTAGCATATACTTTTGGACACCCACACCTTTGGAAACTACATGTTTGGTTGTCATAGTTTTCAGTTTTAGAATCTACCATGTACACCTGTAGGTTATATTATTGGTGCAATATACCATTTTTCTTATCCAGTTCCAACACAATGAATCGAAAAGACAAATTTTGTCACGACGCTCAGATACTTCATATCTCAATAAATCAAACTCTAACAATAGTATTCAGCTAAGATTGGCAAATGATACAACAACATGACTATGAAAATAAGTAGAGAACTTATATTTGCTAGCCAAAACAAGTGCAACTAACCAAAGAACAAAGTAATTACATTGGGACAAGAAACTTAAGAAAACCTGATAAATCCCTGAGTATATAGACGTTCAGCCAGCTGCATGGTCACTTGAGGTCCGAAGCCTAATGCACTTGAAGCAATCTGAAAAGCACATTGATGTCTTAAGCACATGTTCAATCTATGCAAAGAACTTGCAGAGTTAACTCTAAGATCAGATGGAGTAAATGACACTAGGCAATCGGGAACACTGCTTATTATAATGGTGAGAGTTCTGGCCATACAACCACAAGGAGATTTGAGTCTTGAGAGCAGCCATTTCATGTAAAAAATGCTAGAGTAGGATACTCTAGATTTTCCTACCAAGTTGGACATCAATGGGAACAGAACCAGAGACCGATTTTTTAATTTACTTTAGCCACAAACTTGTATTTGACAGTAAGCACATAGCTGACACTGTATCACAAAAGATTTCCCCCAACCTTTTGGCATTAAAATTTTAATTACCCATCAAAATAACCATATCATAGTTCAGAATTAGCAGTTGCCAGCATTATCTTTCATTGGCATAATAATGTCAAAGAGTTACATTCAGAACTACCAAAAATATGATAATTATACTATAGAAGTATTGTTGTTACTTGCATGGATCTTAAAATATAACTTGCATTCAACGCATGTAAGTAGTTTAACGAAGGTGTGCATTGAGTCAAAAAGTCTCTCCCACTTTACTTACTTTGGAACATAACAACTTCTCCAGTACCATCGAATATGAATAAAGCAGATGCTTTGAAGCAGGCAAATAAACCAAATGTAAAAAATGTTTGCGACCTTGGGCTGACCTAGGGGGCTCATCAACTTGAAAGCTGTTTGAGAACAGACAAATAGCCAGGTGTCTTTTTCCCTCTTTTATTTAGGAAAGAAGTATAATAAGAAACACAAGTGAAAAACTAACAAAAAGGAGAATGAGACTAGCAGGTACTCTTGTTTTGTCCATGCAAGTTTCCTACTCTTAAGTGTATATGCCTCATTAAAAATGGTCAGGAACTTCAAACATTAAGCTCCATGACACATTCAAGCTGCACTTGCGAGCCCATGACCCGAACCTAGTAGAGTTCAGCTCATGCTTGGAGAGTAAAGATACTGGAAAAGAAGTTGCAAATGCATAAGCCTAACCAAGCTAGCCCAAATACTTACAAGAAGCAGCTTTTTTTTCCCAATCCCTGAATTTTTTAACCTATAAAAGGCTCACTGTGTTTAGACCAGATTCACCAGAAATTCACACCAGAAATGAGCAAAGATGCCAGATACAAAGTTGCAAATGAATAAGCTGAACCAAGCCACCAAACAAGCTATACCAAATAGCTTGCAAGTGGCAGGACTCTTTTCTCAGTCCCAAATTTTCTCTAACCTTTAGAAGGTTCACTGTGTTTAGACCAGGAGGACGGCCTTTGCTTTCCTGTTTCTCTGACATGTCAGTTACTTCCAATATTCTATCCTGTAATACCAGCTTTTGAAACATCAAAGCAACCTGCAATATGTAAAAATATGATACAGCTTTTCTGTCAAGATAAAAGCTAAAACTGAGAAAATCTAGGTTAAGGAAACGAAAGCCTCACATCCAAGTCAAATAACTTGTGACGTTCCCATTCTAGTTGAAGTTCATAGCCATCTACCATTACGTGGGGGCGCAAAGCCCAAAACTTTTCTGGCTTAAAAGTAGTAATTTGCAAATACCTCTGTACACAAAACCCAAGGGTAGGAGTTTGACACGGCCCATATCTGAAAGAAGAGGTGAGTAAACATGATTAACTGATTGCTTGAGGTAAAAAATTGGAACAAGATGGAGTTCATGTCCATACACAAACATAATCTAAAGTTAAGTGAAGTGCATTTGCAATAAATAAATAAAAAGACCGCAGTCAGAAATCTGCAAAGCAAGCTAGACCCTTTGCCACCCCAACCAGGTGAGCAAAGAGGACAAAAAAAGAACATAAAAGACAACGAAGAAAAAAAGACCGCAGTCAGAAATCTGCAAAGCAAGCTAGACCCTTTGCCACCAAGCTAGACCCTTTGCCACCCCAACCAGGTGAGCAAAGAGGACAAAAAAAGAACATAAAAGACAACGAAGAATGCAGTCAACAGATGAAAGAGAACAATAAACAATTACTAAAGAGTGTAATTTCCTATGAAATCAATATAGTAAATTGATATATAACAAAATAAAGTGACTAAAGGGAAGGATATAAAACCCAGAATCCACTAGGCTACCCTTGAAATTCATAAAGGGCACTTCTTGCATCCATAAGAAATTAAGGCTCCTGAAATCCCCAAACAAAGATAAAGCAGAGACAGCAGTGGTGCCAGTAGCATGGCTCGTGTTTCTTCTGAAGAATGCTTCAATATTTTGCTTCGTTCTCATTTATCAGTGGTTTAACTAAAAAATACGCTATGTTGTTACATGTAGTACAAAAAAAAAGGAGGAAATAAAGGGGTAGGATGGATAGAGACACCTTGTGAACAAGGCAAAACCAAGGCTCTTGAAATTTAATAGAATCAAACAAAAGTTTCATGCCTTGATTAGTGCTCAAACTTGTCCAGTTTCTTGGATTTCATCCTACTACTTTCAATATGGGTAATCAAGACCTTGAACTCTGGAACATACAAATGTGGTCCTAAAAAACCAAGGTAATTTGGAGTTTTGACTGTTGACCAAATTTTAAAAAATATTGAACAAACTGGTGTCAACTTGGCACCCCATGCATGATCATAGCTACCCTTAAAAAGACCCTAAGCTTCGGCCCCAACATAGGAGAGGTGGGGCTTTTTCCAAATAAAAAGGTGGTGTGATGTGGGCGCCATGTTCCCTACTGGAGAGTGTGGGATAGCCTACCTACCTTTCCATTTTTTCACCAAAAAAACTGGCACCTATACTATTTTCATAATATTAATTAGCTATATAATGGAGAAGCAGAACCCACTCTAAAAGGGTTGGTTTTACTGCAACGTCCATTTTTCAAAAACAGAAAAAAGAATAACAGAAGAAAGTCTATCAAAGGCCATTTTCTCTCTTTACCACCACTTTTTCTCCAAGTAGTAGCATAAACTAGAAGGAAAAGATGTGTGTGAGTGCACTATTTTTTTGGCCATTGAAATTGCTGTGAGAACGGAAACAGAAGTATCAAATAGAAACAGGAAGCTGGATTCATGGATCTACCATCTTCAATTTCACTCAAGTTCCATATCACAAGAAAAAAAATTCACAAACAAATAAAGCAAATAGTTATACCAATCAAACTCAAAGCATCCCAGTCAATGGCTGGGATGCTTTGAATTGACTCAAAACTCCTGAAGCAGCATCAGCCCAACATCTCCCTCACAGCAAAGAAAAAAAAACCCAATGTCTGGATTGTTCTTCAAACCCATTGCTTTCTTTTCACAGGAGAGAGAGAGAGAGAGAGAGAGAGAGAGTTAGGAGGGGCGAGTGGAGCAGACATATACTCTCTTCCTTGTCATGGACTTTAAGATTGTTCCTAGAATGTTAAGTATGGTGGCTAAATGAAGGAGAACAGAACTTCAGATAGGACCAATATTCCAGATGATCTGTCAAATGACATCATACTACTATGTGAATCATCCACATCCAAACATCAGTTACTTTTTCTTTTAATGGTCAAAGCTACCAAATCAACAAATTGTATAATTTAATCCAATGATGGGCACTTGGAAGAAAATGAAAAGATTCATCAAAATGATCTTTAATTTTCCCTAACCTTCTCTGAGTTCAGAGATTCTAGACTACGGAATAGAATTCCTATTGATGCATGGAACTGGAATGCATCAAGAAAACAAAGCATTACAATGCTAAAGACAACTGCATGATAAACTATAATAAGAGAAGAAAGAACCTACGAGATAACTCTGGAATCAAGATTGCCATATTTTCCCTGGAAAAAACTAGTTTGAAATCGTGTGAATGCAACGCCAACTTTCAAATCTATCTCTTGCCGAGCATCCACAGCTAGTGCCTCATATTCATTGGGTTCAACCAGGCAGTTCATGGCCTTCAAAATGTCTTTCTCAGTAACTGAAGAAAATCGTGCGCGATAAACCTTTCTTCTATCATCATTTGCTTGAAAACCAGTACACTGAATAACTGTATAAACAATGAACTTTCACTTATTATGGTGGATAGATAGTGAAAAATTATAACTGTTTTATACTTGTTTTATGTAGCTAACATAGTCTTGACTAAATTCCAACAAATTCTAATTTTGAGGTCAAATATTTGGAGAAAATTATGAAAGCCAATTTTGTGAAGAAAGCACGTGCATCCAAGCTCTTGGGAGTTGATACAGTTAACATAAATTTTAGCAGGTGAAAAATTTATTAATATGCAAATGCAACATTTTTGTTAGTAAGTCCAGCAAATGGTTGCTCCATCGATTTTCCAGAACAAAAAAAGTGTGTAGGTAAGCTGAATTCTGATAGAATAAAATCTACTAATATGTTACCCAAACTTAAGACACATTATAACGTACATGCACTCATTTGCATGTGTGAAGATCAGTCTCCAATTATACATCATGCAGTCCTTCTAAGTAGGCTTCCTTTCCATTTCTCAATTGCATATCTAAATAGCTATATTACATATGATGGTTCCCTCTTGGTGAGGACAGCAATGTATCTTTGTTTTTTTAGTCCATGACAGTAATGAATACAACACCTGCCTGTGGTGGAAATCCAAAACTCAAGCTATGGGAGGCATGAAAAACAAGACGTTTTTGGTCTGCAAGAGTCCAACTGCCATTTCAGATTTAATTAGGTTCTTCAAGTCTATTCATTGCAAATTTCCTATTTACCACATTAAGTCAAATCTCACTTTTGGCAGTGAGTTCAAGTAGCATAGCATAATTGTTTGGGTTCTTCAATTAAGGTTTGAATCCAGTGGTTGTGATTTGCTGTTTTCTCGGTTATGATTTAGTGTTTTTAGGGTTTTTGATGGCAGTCTGTTGTAGTGGTCCAGATGATGGTTTCTCTTCTTCCTCCTAGACAAATAACCAGCTATGTATAATCAACTTTTGCACAATCAGGTCCACAAAGACACAAATATTTCGAGTCTTCCCCACTTCTCAAGGCTGATTAACCACTCTTGTTCAGACCCTCATTTTTTTATAAAGTATTAGAATTCAAATTTACTAGATTTCCATATAAAAAAAAATCAAGTGCTATATAACGATGAGAGTTGCATCAAAACATTCAAAAGCTATAAAGTTACCTTCAAAGCATATATTTTCTCCTTCACGATCACAGTCCAACCACAATACCAAATGATTGCAACCACGAGCTTCTTGACTTAAATGCCTACAAATATGAGCCTGCAACCATGAGCTTCTTGACTTAAATACCTACAAGCATTGAACCTCGACACCTAGAAACAGTCAAATTATTCTCTGAAAAGAAGACTTAAACCATCTGCTTAAAAAAATTATAAAAAATCACAGTCCACGATACTTGTGTTCTCAATAAATGTTGAGTTCTACATATATTTGTTTAAAAACAAAAAACTACTCTATGAGTTGCAACTTGCAAGCAATATAAGAAAGCATTTATTGAAAGACATTATCATAATCACAACGGATATTGCATGAATTATAGGAGAAAGGAGAAAGCAGCCAATGCAAGTGTGAACAAGCACCTGATTGATACAGGTGTGTTTGGCATTGCGTTTCGAAAGCGCTTTTGAAAAAATTTTAATTTTTTTTTTTTTTTTTTTTGCTTTCAAGTAATATGTTTTTGATGTTTTCAGATCATTTTGATATGCTGATTTCAAAATTAATTTTAAAAAAATAAAAATATATTTTTTTAATGTGTTTTGGAATGAAAAGCAACCGCTATCACACTCTCAAACACACCCTAAAGCATAAATTGATGGATATCACAACATCAAATTTTTACATGCAATGAAAATGTCACATGCACTG
>Ga0325410_1001044_pt1 | contig 30085 bp, 28 predicted proteins | sample PopdelMetagenome_16_FD_206182 | JGI IMG/M metagenome (GOLD analysis project Ga0325410, IMG submission 206182) | Populus deltoides microbial communities from Bellville, Georgia, United States - Xylem-PdIQD-R3 | ecosystem: Host-associated > Plants > Phyllosphere > Stem > Wood/Secondary xylem...
TTCTTATTTGTTCTTGCTTTCCTCCCTTCCTTCCGTCACCGGGCGTCGTTGTTTCTAGCTGGAATGTCTCACTGAGAATCCATATGGGTATAATTCTGGTTTTTAAGTTCCAATCGTGGATGTTGTCCTGTACCTATAACAATTCTGTGTCATGGCTCTTTCGGTTGAGACGTATATAGCAACAATCCATGTCGCCTTGTAATACATGTTTTTAATAGATTTATAACAATTAATAATAATTTTTTCATGAAAACTCAATTGAAATTAGTGTTGTATTATTAAAAATTTTAAATGGATATGAACATAATTAAATCATATTTATGATTTTTTTTAGTTTTTAATCACACAAAATATAAATATATTATTTTTTATATTTTTTTAACTTGCTTTAACAATCATAAAATATTTTTTTAAAAAAATAATTCCAATTAAAAACACCGTAAAGTAAAATAAAGAAGAAATATATTAATAAAAAAAATATTTTCATGAATAAAATCTCAAAACAATTATATTTTTTAGGTTTAGCGACAATACCAATAAATTTTCCTATACCTGTGTATATCTTTCTATAAATATGCTGTAACTTAACCTCCCCAGTCCTAGCTAACAATTCTGGAGCTCTTAAAATCAAAGAAAAGTTAGCATCAACCTTGACAGTTTATTAGCATCAACCAATAAAGAGTGTGATTTCAAGATAAGCCGACGGAATCCAAGTGATGTAATTAAATCATTAAAAATATTTGGGAATATAATAGTGTTGTTTTTTAAAAGTATTTTTTATTAAAATAATATATTAAAAAAATTATTTTTTACATTATCATATTAAAAAAATATATTTAAATTTTGTTAAAACTACTGTATCTAAAAAGCCCACACGGGTCGTAATGTAATGTATTCCAAGTGCACATGTGTCCTTGCGGATTATAAATATGTGAAAAGAGTTCTTTATCCAAATACGACACTCTCGAGAGGAGAGAAAACCCGCTCTTTTTTTTTTTTTGCCTACATGCATAAGGGAATCCCTGGAGGATAGGTTGGGGTTGAACATCCTAGGTTAGCCCAGTCTATCCTTCATAAACTACAAGGATTCATTACGCATATATTAAATACATGCATGGTCCAGAGACACGTGGCACCCACCAAACTGTTGTAAACTTAAGATGAATACTCTGGAATAACCAGTAAATATATGTTTATTAGAATAATAAATTGCTTGAAGAAACTTCTTATATTGAAACAGAATCACTCTGGCCAATAAATAGCCTTACAAAACGAAACTAAAATTGAAATGTACAGCCCACGCTTTGTAATCCTAGAAACGTAGTATATGACTAAGTCAAATTTTATCAAATGACTTATTTCTAAAGAATAGGTCTTATTAACAATAATGGAAACAATCCTGCAATCAAGGATAACTAACACTTACAGCTAGGAAATCATAACAGAAAATCTTAACATTCTCCCTTAAACTGAATGCTATCAGCAATCAGTTTATATCCATGAGTGGATAAACACCTAATAGTTCCCTCAAGTTCTGAAACACGTCCAACTTTAAAGGCTTTGTCATGATGTCTGCCACCTGTTCCTGTGAAGAACACTGAATCAATTCCACGACTTCATCCTTGGTGAGCTCTCGAAGAAAATGGAACCGAACATCTACATGTTTGCTACGCCCATGCAGCACTGGATTCTTTGAAAGTTTAATAGTAGAACTATTATTACAATAAATTGTTGTAGACTTCTGTGGTTCATGATTAAGCTGCTGCAAGATCCTCCTTAACCAAACTACTTGACATGCACTAGATGCAGCGGCTATAAACTCAGCTTCAGTGGTAGATAAAGTGTACCCAATTAGTTCTAGTTTTTCTCCCTTCCTATAGAACAACCCAAAACTCATGGTGCCCTTTAAGTATCGCAACACTCTTTTGGCAGCGTTAAGATGCAACTCAGGAGGTCGTTCCATGAACCTACTAATTAAACTGATAACATACATCATGTCTAGTCGCGTTGCTGTTAAGTACATAAGGATGCCCACAATTCGTTTGAATATGGTGCTGTCAACTTCGACTCCCCCTTCATCCTTCATGATTTTGAAACCAGGAACAACAGGATTATGAACTGCATTATATTGACCCATATTAAACCTTGCCAGCACTTCTTGAGCATATTTTCGTTGACTAATAGAGATGTCATCCGATGTTTGAAGCACTTCCAAGCCAAGAAAATAACTCATTCTCCCAAGATCAGTCATATCAAACTCAGTCATCATAGAATGCTTGAATGTACTGAACATAGATGCATCATTTCCCGTGAATATACGATCATCCACATCGATTAACATTTTACCTCCATCCATTTATCTGACAAATAAGATGTGTTCATGTGGACACTTTTCGACGCCTTCCTTCAAGAAATAAAACTCAATACGGCTGTACCAGGCTCGAGGAGCCTATTTAAGACCGTATAAAGCCTTTTTAAGCTTATATACCTGGTGCTCATGCCCCTTTCGTTCATAGCCTTGAGGCTGTGAAACGAACACATCTTCATTTAATTCACCATATAGAAAAGCTGATTTTACATCAAGCTGAAAAACAGTTCAACCATGCTGAGCTGCAATTGAAAGAATGATACGAATTGTATCCAAACGAGCCACAGGTGCAAACACTTCTGTATAAATCGATCCCATATTGCTGGCTATACCCTTTGGCAACCAAACGAGCCTTGTACTTATCCACTTCACCTTTTTCTTTGAGTTTGGTTTTGTAAATCCATTTAACCCCAATCACTTTTCCTGTTGCTGACACTTCTGGTAACTCCCATATGTTATTCCTTTCTATCGCTGCAATTTCTGCATCCATTGCTTTCTTCCATTTGTCACTTTGCACAGCATGTGCATAAGTAATAGGATCAAACTCGGCAAATAAGATTAAATGCGCCTGACCTTCCTTCTCAGAGAAATTAATGTGACTCGCATAGTCATTCATCCAACTGGGTTGTCGTTAAACACGTCCTACAATGCCAGTCATGTGAGTCTGATCATTAGGAACATATTCCTCATGTTCTTGAGATTGCTCATTAGTTGCAGACTCTGCTACATTGTTATCATCAAGTGCCTAGCTTTCTAAAGACTGCTTATAAGGTGCAGATTCTGCTACATTGTTATTATTTTGTGGAACTGTATCTCCAGTGATGTCCCATTCAAGATCAGCCATGAGTGTTTTTTGGTGATTTGCATTCTAGTCCCAAGCTTTATCTTCTTCAAAAATAACGTCCCGACTTACCATTATCATCTTAAAAGCTGGATTGAAAAGACGATAGGCCTTGGATTCCTCGTTGACTCCCAGTAGAATGCACTTCATACTTCTGTCATCAAGTTTAATCCTCTTACTATCAGGAATATAGATATATGTTAAACACCCAAAAACCCTGAAGTGCTCCACTGATGGTTTAGAGCCCCTCCATGCTTCATCTAGCGTCATATTTCTTATTGCAAAAGTTGGACTTCTATTCAGAACATGAATGGTCCAATTGACAGCTTCTGGCCAAAATGTTTTTGGAATTTCTTTCTCTATAAGCATGCTGCGAACCATGTTCATAATAGTTCGATTCTTCCTCTCCGCAACACCATTCTGTTGTGAAGTGTATGAAGCTGTTAACTATCTTTAAATGCCATTTGTTGTGCAAAAATATGTGAATTCTAATGACATGAATTCACCCCCACGGTCTGTACGTAGACCTCATATGCATAAACTGGTTTCCTTTTCAACCTTTACTTTGAAACTTTTGAAAACGTGAAGAGCTTCTGATTTCTCAACCAAGTAATACACTCATGTTTTTCTGCTATAGTCATAAATGAAAGAGATGAGATACCTTTTCTTACTGTTTAAGATTGGATTAATTGGCCTATATATGTCTGCATGCACAAGTTGAAGAATCTAAAATGCCCTCCATGTACTCTTATTTGGGAATGGATCGCGTTGCTGTTTCTCCACCAGACATTCTTCACATACTCTTGTGTGTGCTTGGAATGTTGGTAAAACCTTCACCACATTCTTTTGCTGAAGAAGTTTGAGACCACTCCAACCCAAATGCCCATATCTGCGATGCCATAGATGAGATTGATCTTCTGTAGTAGTGGTGAAGCACTTCTGTCTTTGTGATTGTGTGCGAGCTAGTATGATAAACATTTAGTTTGCTACTATTGCGGTCTCCTAGATTAGTCCTCTCTCTAGATGATAAATCCTACACTTGCCCTGTTTGATAACAAAAACAAGACCCTTCTCTTGCAAATGTCCAATGCTTAGTAAATTATTCTGTAAATCTGGTACATAAAATACTCTAGTAATGACTTGCATGATTCCATTGACTTCCATACAAACATTTCCCTTTCCTAGCACAACCAAACTTGAGTTATTCCCCAACTTCACAGATTTCCTGAAAGTATCATCCAAATCTGTGAACATCTCCTTCTTGCCACACATGTGATTGCTATAACCAGAGTCCAGGAACCATAATTCTTCTCTATCAACCTCTTTGATATTCATATAAGCCATTAGTAGCATTTCTTCACTGGTTGCTGTGTAAAATCCTCTTGAAACTTGTTCCTTCTTAGGACATTCCCATTGAAAATGCCTAAGTTCATGACAGTTGTAGCATTCAATGGTAGACTTGTCAAAAATATTCCTACCCCTTCCTTGTCCTCTTCCTCTGAAATTATGGCGACCACCTCGCCCACCCTGTTGAACATCATGAGTGACCTTTAGAGCATGCTCTTCCATTATGTGCCTTCCTATCCTTTGCTCGTATACCAGCAAGCTGCTTTGAAATTCATTGATGGATAAAATGTCGAGATCATTTGACTCTTCAATGGAGCAAACCATATAGTCAAATTTAGCAGTCATTAATCTTAAGATCTTTTCGATGATCACCACATCTCCCATCTTCTCCTCATGAATCTGCATCTTGTTGGCTATGGTTAGAGTTCATGCAAAATAAACATTCACGGATTCCTTTTCCTTCATATGTAGAATTTCAAACTCTTTACGGAGAGCTTGTAACTGTGCAAATTTGACGCGTGTTGTGCCTTGGTACTTCTGCTTCAATGAGTCCCAGATGTCTTTTGTAGTATCCTTCTTTAATATTGTCTCAAGGATTGATCTATCAATAGCCTGAAACAAGTAATTCTTAGCTTTCAAATCCTTTAGCCTTTGATCAGCAATGATTTTCTTCTGTTCATCAGTGAGATTGTCCTCGTCTGTTGCGGCAGGAATTCCAGTCTCTACCAAACTCTAATATTCTTTGAAGTGCAAGAAATTCTCCATGAGAATGCATCAATGATCACAGTGTCCATCAAACTTGGGAATTGCAGGTTGCACAAAACTACTTTCAGTCGTCATGGTTGATCGATGAAAATAACTTTGAAAATAGCTCTGATACTATTGTAAACTTAAGATGAATACTCTGGAATAACCAGTAAATATATGTTTACTAGAATAGTAAATGCTTGAAGAAACTTCTTGTATTGAAACAGAATCACTCTGGCCAATAAATAGCCTTACAAAACGAAACTAAAATTGAAAGTGCAGCCTACGCTTTGTAATCCTAGAAACGTGGTATATGACTAAGTCAAATTTTATCAAATGACTTATTCCTAAATAATAGGTCTTATTAACAATAATGGAAACAATCCTGCAATCAAGGATAACTAACACTTACAGCTAGGAAATCTTAACAGAAAATCTTAACACAAACGACGTTAAGGTTTAGCATCAACTTGATTCACCAATCCTTGGAGCTAATATCTTTTAATGATGATTGTTACACGTCCCCGGCGCGGCGTTTGATTGCGATTTTTTTGTTTATTTTGCTTGATTGGTTCTTTGGAGTCGTCACCTAGTATTATGGTCACTAGGAAACCTAGCTTGTCTTTTAGAGATTCTAAGGCAAAGGATTGGTTGCGTAAAGGAAAGGTATTAGCACCCCTAGTACGCCCTACCTAAGATAAGCTGCTTGGTATTTGGTTTGTCTTATAATAGCTATGATGTTGGTGTTTTCCTAGGATACGTTTGCTGTGATGAATGGATTTAGGCTGAAAGTTTTTTAAAAAATAACACTTGGTCAATGTGGATCACACCCTTAGATGTGTCTACAAAGTACCAAGAAGAACCAATGCAGATCTCTTGAAATCTGTGTTTGATTCAAACTAAATTTATTAAGATAGAAATCCAAGGAGATTCCATGTGCTTTAAAAGCTCATTTTTTCTTTAGTATTTCAAGAGTTTTGTGACTCGTAAATCGCAAGGAAGATGGACAAAAATTTAGAAATCTAAGGCGTTTTAAAAGCCTTTTTTTGCCTTAGTGTTTTATACTCTCACGGCTCGTAAACCGTGGAGTAAAAAAATAAAATGTCCTCGATTATAATCAAGGCTTCTTTCAAGGATGTGTGATGACTTATTATCCCTAGAAAATTATTTTGGATTTTACCACTTAGGGTTTCTTTATCCAAATATTAACAGTGAATAATAACAAGTTATTCCCATTAAATATTTGGATATTCATCCATTTGAGATTTCTTTATCCAAACATTAATGGTGAATACTAGATGATTTCTCCACAAAATAAGATTTTTATATTTTTTGGAATATTAGCCAACACCTTTTGGAGTTTTACAAACATGTTGTAAAATCCAGAAATGCAAGAAAATAATTTTTGTGTTTAAGAAATCCATGCGAAAATACATTTTTCAAAACTTCCAATATTTTTTTATAAAAAAAAAACATTCAAAACATGTTAGGGTATTGGCCGTATGCAACACACAAAAAACAATTAATATATTTTTTTGTCAAAAAAAACACAAGCATCACAATTAATTGTGGGCTTGACGGGATTCAACAAGGCTCAACCCGGTTACTGGCTCACACCAGTAACTGGTTCTGCCACTGTTGCATGCATATGCATGCTACAGTGGCAAGGTAATTAATTTAGCAAAACCAGTGAAAGAAAGACTTACCTGCGAGGCAACAGCTGGAGGCGAAGTGGAGGGAGACGACTGGGCACTGCTCACAAAGGACGCCCCTGCTCATTATTCCCAGTGGAGACAGGTTTGCTGGCTGAAAGATGATTGTCTCAATGGTGGCCCTTCGGTGTTGCTACGACCAGTGCAACTTCTGCAGGGAAAAGAAGGATGCTGTTAGAGGAGTAACCTATGGCTGAAGAAAAAAAATTCCCTCTGCTGCTGGTGGCCTGCGTGCTCAAAGTGGCTAAGGAATTACAATGACTGGTGATGACCGCGCACCCCTGTTGCTTCTTGCTCCCAGTGTAGAGAAGAAAACACGGATACTGCTGGGGCGATAGGGAAGAGATATGGCAAGGCAGGTGACTGGGATTAGCTGTTGGTGCAAAGGCAAGACTGGTCACAACACTGTTGCTGAAGGTTACAGTGCAGAGGCTGAAGCTGCTAAAGCTTGAAGTGTTGTCATGTTAATTTTTGGTGTTGTTGTTGCAGCGCTGTTGCAGAGGAAATAGCCAGTGAGGAGGAAGATTGCGGGAGAGCCGTTTCTGGGGGCTGTGTTGGCAGAGAGGGAAGGTCGGTTGGCTGAAGAGGAAAATGGTGGGCTGTTGATGAGAAGGAGAGGTCGGTTGGCTGAGGGGGGAAATGGTAGGCTGTTGATGAGAGGGAGAAGTCGTTAGAGGTTGGGGGTTCTGTGACCAAAATCTCTAAAGCCAGGGGAGTCGCTGGTGGCTAGCTTAGACTTGAAGATGAAAGGATGAAGAAGAGATAGAAAGGCAGAGGGGTTGGTGTGTTCTTTGGTCGGTTGAGGGGAAGAAGAAAACGAAGGGAAAAGGCTGGACTCGGGGAGAAGAAACTGTTGGTGCTGTGGTCAGGTCTCTGGGGGGATGCAGTGGTTGAGATGGAGAAATAAAGGGGCTCTCGCTGGTGGCTGGCTTAGAGAGGAAAAAAAATTTAGAAAGATGGGGGTGACGACTTGGTTTCGGCCAAGAGAAAAAATTAGGTTTAAGGTTTTTTGTGTTTGCTCTAAATTTCTTTTTTTTTAAATTGTCCTCTGTAAATTTTCCTCCCCCCTCCATATGACTGGAGGTTCACTTATATATAAATCTCTGCATGTGCTATTCAAGGAAATATTGTAATAATTATTGCAGAGATTGTTTTCTATAACCAGCACCAACAAATCCTATATATATGATATTTTATATTGCAGTAATTATTTTTCATAACCAGTACGAATCATATCATATATCTATGATATTTTATATCGTTGTAATTATATATGATTCAATAATTATCTCCTTGACATATTACTTCCTTAATATTAGCCATGATGCTCTATGTTATCGCCACATGTAAACCCTTATTTTTTATTTTTTTATTTTTGAAAAATTTATCAAAACATTGGTCAACATTAGGTAGCAACAACGATTTACCATCGTAATTGATAGGAAGACTGCCATTTTACCCTCGACTTCGTTAAATTATCAAAACTCATGGCTTTGTGAGTTTTAAGATCAAAGTCGAAATTCATCTTCTTTATCTTTTTATCTTTTTTTTTTTTGGCATGAATCTTACTTTTAGATTTATGTATTTTATAAGAGTTAAGAATTTGGCTATATCCTGAGACACTTCATGGTCATTAAGCGCTTGGAGATTTAAGTGAACATTTTCGATGGGACACTTGAAGACTTGAAAATTACATGGTGATCCTTAGTGACATAAGATTTAGTGAACTTTTTCAAGGAAATCTCTCATAAACTTCAAATTTTGATGAATCATTTTGGAGGATCCTTGGAGACTTGAATATTGGTGAATACTTTTAGATTATTCTTGAAAACTTGAAACTTTAATGAATTATTTTGAAAAATCTTTGAAATCTTGGAGATTTGAGTGTACTTGAAGAATAAACATAGAGTTGGTCAGTATTGCGGTGAATCCTTTTTGTTTTTTTAGGAAAGGCTTCTACTCCTAAAGCAAGGTTCAAAATTATCATTATACATTCATGTCCATCTAATGGATGAATTACCGGTATTAATGATTTTGGTAAAAAAAAGCATATTTATTTTTAAGGAATTGATGTGAAATACCATCTAGACAGGAGCTTATACTTATAATATATAAGCCCATGACATTTTATTATGGCGACAAAAAGATAACCTTACTTTTAAAATTAAATATAAAGATCATGGGTGAGTACATAATAAAAAAAATTTTAAATTTTTGTAACCCGTGTATGTTTTAATATTATTAATTTATTTAAAAACTAAATAATAAATTTACTGTTTCAATTTTGCTATTAATTTTTGAAAGTCTCAATGCCATGCTGAGTGTGAGATTGGAGAGCCACCTCATTTGTTGTACCAAAATGTTAAGAAAAAGTATGAAAATGAGACGTCCAAGATGCTACCAGCAAGGCCACAATAATTTGACATGCCCGCGTAAAATGGATATTGAGTATGTTTAAGAGAATAATTTGTAAATTCTTTTTTCCCCCCCTCAAATTTTATATTTGTTTCTTCGTCTCTCGTCATATTCCCTGCACAGAAACGACCTGATCTGATAATAATTACTCGTAATAAGGATAGCGTAATTATCCCCACCAAAGTTTAGTAGATTGGATATTAACATTGCAGGCCCGGGCCCAAAATCAAATGTCCAGGGCTGTGAATCCGTCCGCAGATAATAAAACCCGCACATAGCCCATTTTAAAAGAGAAGGCTGAAACCTGACGAAGTTGACGGTAACGGAGAGCACCAAATGTGAAATCCACAGAAGTCAAAAGTCTAATCCCAATCTCTGACAATTGCAATGGCTATGAAATAAAACAGTAAATAATCAACAGCAATGGCTTCGAACGGAAACCCTAAATTTCAGCTCCCCGTGTTACTCTCCCAACAAAACAACAATGGTCCTATTATTTCCATGGAAACCCCTCCTATCTCTCCTACTATTCCTCTCCCTATTCTTTTACGAACACTGGATTTCAATCCCTTCTTGCAACATCGTACCCAACACAGATCTCAACCAACAGGAACACGACATCGTTGAAGAGGAAAACGACAACGATGAGGTTTTGAAAGTCATGCTGGTCGCGAATTTATTACTCTTAGGATCTGACACTAGCTTTTTTAACCTCTATTTTAGAGATTATTACATGTCCAAGGTTTTCAAGGTAACAACAATTCATCTCTCTCTCTCTCACTCTTTTTTAAACTTTAATCTCGATGTTTAATTAGAAGAAGAAATCGACTCTAATCTTTTCAATGGGTAGCAGAAATCTTTTTATTCTTTAAAGCCTGACATGCTGCTGGTAATGGGGGATGTTTCGGCGAGAGGGTCGACATTGACGAGGAGTAAATGGGTATCAGTGTTGCATCAGTTTCATGAAATGTTAGGGCCATTTATTGAACTTCCATTTCATGTTGTTCTTGGTGATATGGATGTTGGAGGGTGCAGTGGGCTCGACTCAAATTCAGTTTATTGGATAGCTAGGAGTTTTCCGGGGCTAGATTCATCTGGTTGTGGTGCGTTTGATATTGACAATGTTAGTTTTGTTTCCCTTAACGCGGTTGCATTGCTTTGTGGTAATAATAAGTTGAGGTTTAGTGTTGAGAAGGCTGTAGAGATGGAAAGAATAGGTTCATCATGGATGGATTCGGAGAAAGAAATGGGTGATTGTGGAGAATTTACGAAAACGTCTGATAGTTTTGGGCGGAGAAAGGATTTAGTGTCATCTGGATTAGGTCCTGTCCTCTTACTTCATTTTCCATTGCATCGAGCGGAAAATGGTGGTTGTAAGGAAGGGAATGTTGTTAGAAAAGCTCCTATGCCCTTACGTCAGGGCTTGAATGCATTAGAGAGTAGCAGGTGGGTGCAATTCTTGCAAATGCTGATATCAATGGATTTTTATTCTTCGCATGTTTTCACTGCTGATAGTGATAGGATCCTTTCATGTAAACAGTGATGTTTTGCTCACTTTTTTCATGTCATATAATCAATATTTGTTTATGCACTCATCACTTTAAAGTTAAACGTGGAGGTACAAGTGTGAAGTTGAACTCCCTGTGTTATTGTTGAGCGATAGCCAAGATATGGAATCATATGTTTTCTAAAGTTTTGCAATGCTTAGTTGTCTTCCGATGGGAGCTTATAGTCCTTTCTACGTGCCTTTTATTTTGTCTTATGAATTTACTTGCTTGAACTTACGTGATTGGGAGTTCTGTTTCTTAAAGTTTCCTTAACGTTTCCTTTAGGGGATATACTGGTGCTCCCTATGAGTTATGGCATACAATCCCTCCAAATGCTACGCAATACATATTTCAGGCTCTTAAACCAAGGTATTTTTACAAATCTTTATGCCGATCATGGATACTAGTTGCATTTATTATGGAAAAGAGAATATTGGCTGGTAATGTGTTTCACATACTCATCTCGAGTTTAAAGGACAGATGAAGCAGATATACTAGTATTGTTGATGCTCGATGCATTCTGGTATTTTTCCAGAGTGCATCAAACAGTGACTTCTTAAGATGATCACCTGTGGCCTTTGCCCTTGTTTGCAGGATTGTTTTCAGTGCGCATACACATGAATTTTGTGATCACACACACTCAGATGGGACACGCGAGATAACTGTCCCGTCAATGACATGGAAAGCAAGGGATGACCCCGGGTTTGTTTTTGCCACATTCAGAAGTGGTGGGAATACTGTAAGTGTCAGCTACTGTTCCCTTGCTAGGGAATCTCATGTACTAATATCATACACTTTGATTTTGTTTCTGCTAATCACATTATGGCTTGTGGCAAATAAACCTTACAACATGTGTCTTAGATAGTGATGGGGAAATCCCTCTTCTGTGCATTTTTGTTGCATTCTTCAAAATTATGACCTTTCTTTTTTCACACTGCTAATCATGAAACAATCATTTCTTTAGAATCAGTGAAACAGAGATACAGGGGCAGGCCAATTGTCTGGGAAATTCTCATCTAGCATCACTATTTTCCATTTCAGTTTTTTTTTTTTTGCAATGCCACTATTCATCACTAGGTATTTTGGACAAATATACCTGAATTTTGATGGCAATAAATTCTCCACTGTTAAAAAAAAACCCGTATCCCATTGCAGCTTTTCCTTCAGTCCTATTTGTCAATTTATTTGTGTGCTCCTACGTCTCTTTAAAGGCTGCAAATAAAAGTTGTGATATAATGATATTGTTCAAATAGTGATATACATATACATGATGTGTGTCTCCCAATCCTCATAGGACAAGGAAGCTTGAGCAATTCTAATATTCTAAGAATTGTGTACCATGTCGGCATGCTAAACTTCTAGAGAGAAAGGATCGACTGCATTTCTTTATGCTCCAATAAATTCTCCTTAATTCTTTTTTTTTTTTGAAAAAAATAATAATTCAATTAGTCATGTGCACCAATCACATAAAATTTAATATGTACATGATAAAATTCAACTTAAAGCAATTCGGTTTTGGTTTTCACGTAAGTTTTAACGCTCAAAAACTTATTCTGCTGTTTATATATAATGATATATGATGTTAGTCTAGAGACAAGTTATTCTGCTCTTTGGCGTATAGGCAGTGTAGTTTTGCAAAAAGCGTACGTTTTTTTATGATGGGTCAGATGAATCACACAGAGTATGGAGGCTGTTGTTCAGATGACGAAGGACACGAGTAAGGATGCTGTGGATGACTATGAGATGAATCTGTCGACTCAACATTATGAGACGCAACTTTTGTTGTTTCATTCTGTGAGTTTGTTGATAAGAAATGAATAGATGGCATAAGTTGTATATTCTTTTTTAAGCGAGTTTTATAGGAACAAGGTCCAGTGACGTTGCTGGTATCCAGTCCGAGAACAACTTCCTCAGGACGTGTGATGCTGGAAAAGTAAGATTTGAGGAGAAGTAAAGAGGGGAAAGAAGGAGGAAGAAAAGAAGTAGCTTGGAAGTAGGAGCTGAAAAGGAGGAGAAAGGGAGAGGGGGGAAGAGAAGTCTATAACTTTTCAATTTTTATTAATTCGTTAAAACTGTAGTAATTTAAAAAATTACATATAAATAATAAAATTCTAATCACAACCAACAATTGAGTTTACAGCCTATCAAATAAAAAAATTCAACAAAATAATTCATGTTAAAATCCAATAATAAAATCAAATAAAACTCAATAATATATGCTTGGATGAGCTTAATCTCTCAACTAAAAAGTGATAAGAGGTAGAGGTGAGCAAAAACTTGAAAAACCAATTAAGTTGAGAAAATGAAAGGAATTAACTAAAAAATTAAATAAAATCCAAATCAATCAATTAGAAAATCTATAAAAAAAATTTGTTCATTTTTTATTTAAAAAATATGAGAGGAGCTCTTAAAAAAAAAAACAGTTATAAAAACTCAATTTTCTTTCCAATCCTAACTTAAATCAACCCCCCACTCTTTGCCTCTCGTCTCTTCCAAATCCCAACCCTAAATCAAACCCAAAAGTAGTCATCCACAAGCTCTCTATCGTCTCTCATCTCCTCCATCTCTCTCTCTCTCTCAAATATGTTTTGTTTGGTTGCTGAGAAAACGATGTAAAGTGAGATGATTATGCCATAGTACAAATGCTATTGGAGGGCAGTGAATCCTGCGTCTTCGGGTTGCTAGATGGGTTCTCAAAAAAGTGTCCTCCTGAAAGCTTTGAGATTCATGAAGTCAAATTTTGGTTATGGCAGAGATTTTACTGTAGAACTAAACTTGTCGGGACAAAGTCCCGCAATAATGTTGATATTGAGGATCTGTGACGTATGATAATTTTTAGGAAAAATTGGAATATCTGCGCTATGCATTACTTTCTGAGCTGTTATGGGTGCCTGAATAAAAAGATGAATCCTTTAAATCGACGCACGATCGCCAGGTTTCCTTCATGCAGTGATTCCTTGTTCAATAACGGCCTAAATCTCTCCCATGCACCTTCGACTCAGCCAGCTTTAAAGCATATGAATAAACAGAAATAACCAAAAATCAGTCTTTTTTCTTTCTACCTGGACTACAAAATTTGGGAAAATATGGAAGTGAAGAAACCTATTCTGAGATCTTCTATTTGTGCATTGACAAAGCCTCTGTATCCCAATTACCAAACACGTTCCATGGCAGTCATACCATAAAGTGTGTTTTATGAAAAGATCGTTCCAATGTGATATTATTCATTCCAGGCATTTAAAAGGGGATATCCATTGTTGGGAGCCAATATGCGCTAACAAAAATCTAGCACAACTGCAATCCCTTGTGTTTGAAGAATCATTACCGAGTACTAAAATATTATAGTGATTGGGTATTCCTTGTCTCCAATAAGCAAGAACTGAGATCCTTCTTCCATCACCATCATACCACGATCGTCAGGACTGCTAAGGTGCTCGCAAGGGCTCAGCTCATATTGAATTTCAGCATTCTCCCCTGCATTTAAATTCACAGTTTGGAATCCAACCAACTTTTTGATTGGCCTTTCATTTCCAGGATTTGCTTGCCTCACAAAAAGCAATACTGGATGCTTACCTGCCATCTCTCCATGGTTTTTAACTCTGACAGTAACTGTAAACTTAGTTTTTTCGCAGAGTTCTTTACCAATATCTGAAATTAGCTTGTGTCTTATAGTATTTGAGTTCTCAGTTATTTGATTACTTGAAGCTCTCAAGTAGAGCTTGTTTTGTGTATCAGAAGCAAGCTCATAAGAATAGTTTGAGTAGCTAAGACCATAGCCGAATTCAAAAACTTTTTTCCCGTTGTAGAACCTATAAGTACGGCCAGGATAGCCTGAAGATAGTTGAGGACGCATTCTCATGTCTGTCATTGGTACTTTGGTGAAATCTTGTGGATAACAAGTCATTGGCAATCTCCCTCCTGCATGGCAACAAGATGAACACCATTCAATTGAAAATAGTTTAGCAGTAAAGTATTCATCCCTTCTTTCCTATGCCATTACCGGATCAAATTAATCTGCGCAAACACTTAATAATTCACCTGGGTTATGGTCGCCAAATATAATTTGTGCCAGTGCAGTTCCTCCAGCTTCACCTGGATAGCCAGCCCATATAATGCTTCCAATGTTCTGATCATATTTGGCGAAAGATACATCTACTGGACCTCCACAAAAAAGCACCAGAACAACTGCTTTTTTTGCAGCTTTTGCTACAGCAGTTATCAGCTCCCGCTGCTTCCCTGGGAGCACCAGGTCCACACGATCTTGTTCCTCCTTCTCTTGAGTTTGATCTAGTCCCATAACCAATATCACTTGATCTGCCCCCTTCGCGATTTTTACTGCTTGATTTATTGAAGCTGAAGAGCATGCAACCCTACTGCAACCTGGGTGATACCTAGTGTTCTTGATATAATTCTGCAATCCTTGCAGTGGTGTAACAGTTTTGCAGGGTGGACCAAAATAGTTTCCAAGAAGTTTCGTTGAATTATTAGCATTGGGGCCTATAACTGCAAGGGACTTGGTTTCCAATTTTGAAAGCGGGAGAAGCTTATCAGGATTCTTTAGCAGGACTATGCCATCTTGAGCTGCTTTTAGGGCTAGAGCCTGATGCTCTTGGGAACAGACTTGGTCTGGAGCAATGTTGCCATAAGGTTGTTTAGTGGGATTGCCATTGAATAGTCCTAATCTCATCCTTATAGAGAAAAGGTTGTGAAGGGCTCTGTCTATTTCAGATTCCGGCAATTTTTTCTTTTTGACAGCTGATTTGGTGTAGTTCTTCAAGTAATCACCACAGTTAACATCCATCCCTGAAATATTTTTTTGTTTGTCTAAGAAATTAGAAGACAGGCAAGTATAAACCACAACTTTTTATGCACTCCATATGTTTTTTCTCTTGAAATTTGAAAGTTGAAACAAGTTCCTTAACTAGCTGCTGTGGCTGTTAGGTAGCGACACATGCAAGCCTATATCATTGCTACTGTGAATTGAGACCTGTTCCTTGATGTCTTGATCATTTCACTGTTTCAGGAAAAATGCAAAACCTTTGCACTTTATTATAGCTTTGCCTAAAGGGAACGCTATTTAGTGGTACAATTGTCCAAGGGATTCTTTCCTTGGGACTTTTTTTATTTTTATCTTTACTGTTATATCTAAAATCAAACACACTGGACCAGATATGCAAATAAGGTGGATCTTTCCACTTGTGGGCCACACGATTCTTTTGTTCATTGAATATCTACACTATTTTTGCTTATTTGATATGTTCATTTAACTTGCAAACAAGTACAGGCTCTAGTATGGCCATGGAAAAGGAGAGAGTCACAATACCGGCTTTAAGCACATCTGCAACAGCGTCTTCTGGTGATTTAGCGTATCCCTGATCATCGTGAATTATGGCGACTGCATCACAATCTGATGTGATGTACCTGATTATTTTTTCAAGAACAAAACACCAATGATCATTTTTCTTAAAAGAGAGGAAAAAATCCATCTTTTCAACATTTATCTCCTTACCCGTAGAAGCCCCACTGTCCTCTGGCCTTTTTAGACAATAGATTGTAATCTGCACAATTTGGGACCCCATTAACACGATTATAAGCACACATTATCCCACTAGCTTTTCCTTCTTGTATGCAGCTCTGGAACGGAGGCTGGTACGAATCCGCTAAATCCTGCAATGTGACCTAAACCCAGAAAAAGGTGCTGGCATGTAAATGAAATGGCAGAGAATTTCATTTTAACATGAATATCTTAAATATAGATTTGATTAATTTTAAGAAAGGAAAATAAACTACTGTACAAAAGTAGAAACAACTTCCTTAACTTAAGCAATATATAATTCTGTGCTTCTTTAACTTCTATATCCTCTCCTTGACTGGTCAAGGATTTTTTGATAAGCCTACATTTTTTAATGGTCAAAGATTTTCTGTCGCTTCATGATCACTTTAGCCAGATATCCTTGAAGTATTCATCTAGTTTTCAGTTGAAGTTAAAACACGACATAGCCACAGATTAAAGATCATACATATATAATGCAGTACCCAACAGCTTGATTCGTCACCAATCTGTGTTTTTTTTCCTGATTAAAAACTATTTAAACACATCAGGCAGCTGGACCAATTTGGGATCCTCCAATTTCTTTTTAAACATCGCACAGTGAAAGGAAAGAAGACAATCATGACCATTGTGTATCGCTTACTTGAGCATCAAAGATGAACCTATTCATGCCTTTCCATTTATCCAAGTCATAAGCAGTAAAATGCTTGCAACAAGCTGAAGCTTGAAGTTGCTCACCAAGGGTTCCTCCTCCAAAAGAGTCCCCTTGAACTCCTCTCACATATGACACTGCATACTTTCCAGCGACAAAAGGATCTTCTCCAGGTGTCTCTTGCCCTCTTCCCCATCTTGGGTCTCTAAATATGTTGATGTTTGGTGCCCAAAATGTCATGCCTGTAGCTTGTCCAGCGTTGTATATCCCTCTTGCTTCTTTTCCAATCACCTTCAAGAATCCATTCACAAATCAATAACGATTACTTTTGGATGTAGAGCTTCGTTTTCTTTTCTTTTCTACATATCCAAGTGACAAGGAGCTATATATATTTTGCTACAGGAACTGAATCGGAAAAAATGTTAATGTAGAAACACAGGTATTGAGAGCCTAGCAGATGAAGCTACTTACTTGACCAATGCGATACCAAAGATGAGCATCAAATGAAGCAGCAGTCAGAATAACCTGAGGGAAGCTTGTGGCAAACCGAATGGTCCCGTTGAAACGGATGCCTTGGCGCACCGTGGTTTGAAGGGCGACACCATGTAATGCTTCAGACCACCATTCATAGGCAGGGATGCCAAGCCTCGGGATTGCTGGGGCTGTGTCAACAAGTTGGGATATTTTTTCATCTAATGTTAGTCTAGAGACAAGGTCTTCAACTCTTTGGCTTATGGGTAGTTTAGTTTGGCAAAAAGGGTACAACTTTGTTGATGGGTCAGATGAGTCACACGAGTATGGTGGTTGTGTTGACTCAACATATAAATGGAGTGAAGTTGTGAGGATGGCGATGAGGACTCTGAGACACAAGTTTTGCAGTCTCATTCTGTGAGTCTGTTGAGGAGAGCTGAACAGAGGGAATGGAGATATTTATTTTCGAAGAGAGGTAATGGGCACAAGGGCAGTGATAAAGTAAGTTTTTTTTTTTCCCAAGAGAGCACATGGAGGGGTCAAATGAAGAAAATGGGTAGCAAAACGACAGAAAAACTCAATTGTAAAGATTTTACCTTGAGATGCACTAACTGTGTAAGTTTGAGAATTATTTTTTTGCTGTACTATTTTGAGAATGGGCACAAGGGCAGTGATAAAGTAAGTTTTTTTTTCCCCCCAAGAGAGCACATACATGGAGGGGTCAAATGAAGAAAATGGGTAGCAAAACGACAGAAAAACTCAATTGTAAAGATTTTACCTTTGAGAAAAATACTCGTGATAACGCTGATACTGAGCATGTGTGAGGTTGTCAATTTCTATGAAAAATAAAAAATTATATCTGCTCTAATGAGTTGTTTGGGTCCCTGGATGGTGGCTTGAGATAAATCCTTCACGTGCCCCTCTACATAATGGGCACTCGGCAGGCTTGCCTTGAAGGCTTCACTAGACAATGAGGGCCTAAACCTTTCCCACCTTCAACCAGGCCAACTAGATATCAGTAGCAGAAACAAAACGATGCGCTAAGCTGCGCCAACCCAATTTTGTTTTTTTGTTAGCGTGAAAAAAATGTGAAGGGACATTAGTATTTCTAAAAAAAACAGTTTATTAAATTAAATATATTTAATAAGCATAACTAATTTAAATAATACAAACAAAATATATATATATAATAATTACACATCAACTGATAAAAAAATAAACAACGTAAAAAAAAGCTAAAAAATCCCAACTTGTGCTTGTCTCGGTTGACATGTTAAATTATTAACCTTGTTATTATAATGGAGTAACTTCTTTAAAAATAAACTAAATAAAACTATGAAACTTAAGTATCAAATAATTCAATGTTGAAAGGCAAAACAAAAAATAATAATTAAAAAGGCAACAAAAAAATCTGAGTTAACCTGTGACTATAAATATATGATTGAGATAACCCTGTAGAAAAGAGAAAAAAAACATGAAAATCAATTTCTAATAAATCAAATATTGAATGAAGAAATTGAAAAAAAAATCAATTTAAAAAAAAATTAAAAAAAACTAAAGTTAACCAGTATTAAACTTCAAAACTCATGTCCTTAATCATGAGCCAAGACTATCCTAATAGAAGGCAAAAAGAAAAAAAAATTCAAATCATTAAAATGTTAAGGGGTGAAATTTAAAAAAAATATAATCCAAAACAAAAGAAATATCAATTAAAAAAATGAGCATTAAATTTGATATAAAAATATTTTAGAATAGAATAACGAGGGATAAAATTGAAAACAAAATTCAACTAGAAAAATAATTAAAAATAAACAAACAACAATTAAAAAAATAAAAATTAAATTTGATATAAAAAAATTAAATAAAACTAAATAATGAGAGGTGATAGGTGAAATTGAAGAAAAAATCAATAAAATAAATATAAAATAAAATAAATATCAATTAAAAAAATAATAATAAAACAAAAAAAAATAAAGAGAAAAAAAAAGGTAAAAAAAAATTCATTTTATCGTGCACACATGCAACATCTTTTTTAAATGAAAAAATAATATGTTTCTATATATGAATTCTCCATGCATTTTAAGTTTTTTTTTTTTTTAATTCGTCGAAGTTTTGGCCTAGACTTGGAAAATTTGAGAAAATATTGAAACAAAGGAACCCAAGGTCTTCAATTTGGTCGTGAGAGCTTCGACTTTACCAATTCAGTCATACCATAAAGTGGAAACAAGAAAAGAGAGTGAAAATTCACATACAATTGATGACTATGAAATAGGTAGTGACATTTATCGATATACACCTGAAATATATTATTTTTCTGGGTGTGTGCCTTACCCCTTTCTCTGGGTTCACCGACATGGTACCAACACCATCAAACTAGTAAATACTGGCTTTTCAGTTTTGAGAACTCATTCTCCATATCAAATTACAACGGAAATTGGGTACTCGTCACCTTCTACAACCAAGAAATGTCTTCCTTCTTCCATCACCATCAGGCCATCTTCATTAGCTCTACTAAGGTGTTCACAAGGGCTCACTTCAAATTCAATTTCAGCTCTTTCCCCTGCACCTAATACCACACTTTGGAATCCGATCAGCTGTTTCCTTGGCCTACCATTTCCATGTTTTTCCTGCCTCGCAAATAGTAAAACTGGATGCTTGCCTGCCATATCTCCATGGTTCTTCACTCCAATTCTTGCACGGCATTTGTTTTGCTCACAGAACTCCGTGCCCAACTCAGAAATCAATGTGGAACGAACTGAGTCGAAGTCGTTGATTATATGCATTGTTGACGACTGATTTAAGTAGAGTGTGTTTTGGGAGACAGCTGTTAGTTCATAAGAATATTTTGAGTAGCTGATGCCATAACCAAACTCAAAAACACTTCGGCCTTTGTAGAACCTGTATGTACGGCCAGGATAGCCTGAAGAAGCTTCAGGTCGCATCCCCATGTCTGTCATTGGAACTTTCACAAATTCTTGTGGATACCAAGTCATTGGTAATCTCCCTCCTACATAGCATCATGCATTCACTGTTAGTACCATAAGATGTCGAAAAATAAAGTAATACTTTCCACCAGCGTGTTTCTCGGAAAAAACCTACCGACCCAAAAAGAAACCGCCTCTTTCTAGGTCTAGTGCCAAAGTACCATAAGATGTTGAGAATAAAATAAAACTTTCCATCACTCATGCATTTGCTGACAAATAAAGAAGCACAGCCTTTCCTTTCGAAACATCGATCATAACTTTACCTGGATTATGATCACCAAACATGATTTCTGCAAGGGCAATGGCACCACCTTCACCAGGATAACCAGCCCACAAAATGCCTCCAATGTTTTCATCATTCTTGGCAAAAGAAATGTCAACAGGACCTCCAGAAAAAAGCACTAGAACAACTGGATTTGTGGCTGCTTTTGCAACAGCGATGATGAGTTCCTGTTGCTTCCCTGGAAGCAACAAATCAGTGCGATCAAGCTCTTCCCTCTCCTGAGTTTGGTCCAGACCCATCATCAATACTACATGATCTGCTCCTTTTGCTACATCCACTGCCCTGTCAACTGAAGCTGAAGAGCATTGAACTGTATCACAAGCGGGGTGATAAACAGTTTGTTTAATGTAGCTCTGCAATGCTTGCAGCGGGGTAACAAATCTGCATGGAGGGCCTGCATAGTTTCCAATAAGCATTTGCCCAGAATTGGCATTAGGGCCAATAACAGCCAGAGACTTGGTTTTGGATTTCGAAAGAGGGAGGAGTCTTGCAGAGTTCTTTAAAAGGACAATGCCATTACGGGCAGCTTCAAGAGCTAGTATCTGGTGTTCTTGGGAGCAAACTTGGTCAGGACCAATGTTTCCAAAAAGCTGGCCTTCAGGATGTCCATTGAAAAGGCCTAGCCTCATCCTTACAGAAAAGAGGTTATGAAGGGCCCTGTCAATATCGGATTCAGACAGTTTTTTCTGTTCCACTGCCACTTTGGCGTGTTTCAGCAAGTATGATCCACAGTTGACATCCATGCCTGTACATGCATGTTAGACAAAGTAAAAAGATAAAATACAAAATAAAAGGCTACTTTGGTTTACCTGCTAAAGTCCATCTGATTGAAATTAAACTAAAATTCTTATTGAATGCTAAAAAAGTTAACTATGATCAACATTATTAAACTGATCGAACAGCATCTCTGTTCTACTAAGGATCAAGGATGTAATATAAAGAAAATGTTACTGAAAACTATACAAACCCAGTTGCTGGGGCTTCTCCTAGCCTAATAGCTAAAGCTTTTAGGCTGAGTGGTTATTTGACACTAGGAATATCCTGGTCCGTTATTCCACAGATATGTAGAATCCACTCATTGGTCTGTAACATATATGTAAGTGGGAACTTTACTAATTTGAGAATGTCGAATCGCTTTTCCAACTCATCCTATTGACCCATTTTTATAGAACAACTGTATTGTTAAAGTAGACACTGTGACAAAGGAGTATCATGAGTCTAGGAGTCATTTTAAGCTTTTACTATTTCGAAGCTCTCAGTCATACAAGTAACATTGTGTTTGGAAAAATAAGTGTGTCAACTTTTCCTAATCAAAGCGATTGCAACACAATACATGAAGTAATTGCTTTCTTGTTCTGTAAAACTTAATTTGCAGTGATTGTATTCAATTATCTAATTGCAGATTGAATACTACATGCCGCATGCGAATTCTATCTTTTTCACATACAGCCAGAAGAGAGAAAAGAAGGACCAGATAGCGAGAGAATAGTTAGCATCCAAAACACCTAAGAAAAGTTAACAAGGGCACACTGAAAAGAGTGATGGGCCAATTGTCGATAAACATTGACTTCGGTGCACCTACGGGCTCCTTTTTACTGGTGGACCCATAAGATTAAACGGGTCCAGAATCGAATAATTCTTTCCTAGCAGGAGTTATTGTAACCAATACCACAAACCTAGGCAGCAAACACAAGCACATGCTACTTTGTGACATAGGCAAGGAGATCAAGAGGTAGGTCCTATACCAGCTTTAAGCACATCAACCACAGCATCTTCGGGTGATTTAGCATATCCTTGATCATCATGGATGATGGAAACAGCATCACAGTCTGATGTGATATACCTGATTATTAAAACATTTTGGTAATGACAAAACAATAATTGACACCAATGAACACTTCATATGGAGTAGCTACCATTCACAAGAATATGCACTGCAAATGTATGAACTGCTTTGATACATACCCACGAAAACCCCATTGCGCTCTAGCAGTTTTGGAAAGGAGATTGGAGTCGGCACAGCTAGGGACTCCGTTAACTTTATTGTAAGCACACATTATCCCACTGGCTCTCCCCTGTTCAACACAGCTTTTGAATGGTGGTTGATACGTGTCTGCTAAATCTTGCATGGTCACCTGATTTAAAAACAAACAAAAAATAATCACGATTCACCAACTAGTACACTACAGTGATAACCAGAAAGTCTTAAGGTGACTCGACTAAGAAAAGAATCAAACAATGATATTATTTTTTTTGCCTTCAGACATTTTCGCTCAAAACTGATGCAAACCTAGAACCAAGAATAACCTACAGCAGTAAAAAAAAAAAAAAAAATTGGCTCAGATTATGTATTGGAGAAAGGGCTTAGAATAAATTACAACAGATTGAAATTGTAATTTTATGTTCTGGCATTTGCTAATTTCCAAAACCTGAAGTATGTCGGCAAAGCAAATGACCAGATTAACATAATTGCAAAACCCAATAAAGGAGATCATCCACCAATCTAATCTTTTGAATCAAATAAAAGTTATTATAGAGCACTTGAAACAAGGAAGTATCTTTTATTTTAGTTCCAAAAGGGCACAAAATAAAAAAGGAAAGACAGAACATAAAAAATTGGGTGAAGGCCATTTGGGCAAGACACACTTACGCGAGCATCAAACACGAAGCGATTCATGCCTTTCCAATTATCCAAATCGTAAGCAGTAAAATGCTTGCAACAAGCTGAGGCTTGAAGATGCCCTTTAATCTTTCCTCCTTCAAAGGAATCCCCTTGAACCCCTTTCACATATGATGCTGCATATAACCCTGTCACCAATGGATCCTCCCCGGGTGTCTCTTGTCCTCTCCCCCATCTCGGGTCCCTAAAAATGTTAATATTTGGTGCCCAGAATGTCATACCTGTAGCTTGCCCTGCGTTGTACAGTGCTCTAGCCTCTTTTCCGATCGCCTTCGCACATTCAAAGAAAAAATAACACAATCAAAGTCAAAATATACAGAACTTATGTACTAATATTTTCGCAAGTAGTAATTAAGAAAGATTAAGGTTTTGTTAGAGTGGTCTTGCCTGACCAATGCGATACCATTGGTAGGCATCAAAAGAAGCAGCAGTGAGGATGACTTGAGGGAAACTAGTGGCGCCTTTAATATTATCGTTGAAATGAATGCCAGGCCCTGCATTGGAAACGCCATGTAATGCCTCGGACCACCACTCATAACCCGGGATACCGAGTCTTGGAATTGGTGGAGCTGAGTTGACGAGTTGAGAAATCTTTTCATCCAACGTGAGCCTAGAGACCAGGTCCCTGGCTCTTTGGCTGATGGGCAATGTGGTTTCACAAAAAGGGAAGGCCTTTGTTGATGGGTTTGACGAGTCGCACGAGAATGGTGGCTGAGTTGAATCAACTCGGAGGACAGATAAAGTGAAGAAGGTAAAGGTGAAGAAACAGAGTTTTTTCGGTCTCATGGTGGGAATATGTAGACGAAACTGTGAAGCGGAAGTGAGAATGCAAAGTAAAGCTGAAGTTGCAAAAGCCACTGAACTGCTGTCTGCTGTGACCAATTATGTTTTCTTTCTTTCTTTTTTTCTAATGGCCACGGTCATGTCTCAAGTGTGAAAACAATGGTTCTGGACCAGGTAAAGAAAGTTAACAGAATCTTGATGGGTAAAATTTATTCAGATTAGATGAGCTGGAGCCCATCATTAGCCCCTTTCGACTCCTGAATGGGTGAATTGCCCAAATACTGTATAATCGTGGTTGATTAAAATTTGAAAGATAAAGGTCATAGGTGGCTCGCTAGACGTTACGAGTCATGATAGTATTTTTTAAAAAAAATCAATAAAAATCTTGGATTGATATCATTAATTTATATTAATTTAATAATATAATATAACTATAAAAAAATCAATGAATAATTAAAAAGAAAATTGCTTGTGAGTATAATAAAAAATATCCTCTAAATATTTTTAAAATATTTTATTGATAATAAAACAAAAATTAAATAAAAACATGATAAACTCGTAAAAAAATAAAATTCAATTACCAACAAATCAAACGCTAAAGGATAAATTGAAAAAATAAATAAATTTTAAAAGGGATAAAAAAACTCAAATCGATTCAACATGTGAAATTTATGGTCTGGTCATAAGAACAAGATAACATTATAAAAAAAATTAAATAAAATAATGGAAGTCGACTCTCAAGCAAACAAAATAATAATAAAAAAGAAATCAATTAAAAATATATAAATAAAAACTTGAGTCAAATAGGGTTAACTCTACTAACTCGCGACCCGAAACATTAGATCGAGATAACTCTATGGAAATAAAAGTGAAAAAAATCACAAAGCTCATGATTTAATAAGCTAATGTCGAATAATAAAAATGAAAAAAAAAACAAATTTAGAAAAAAAAACCTAGAAAACAAATCAAAGTCATACCGAGCTTATCTTTAAAACTCGCAACCTAGATCATGAGACCAAGATTACTCCATGGAAGAAAAAAAAATCACGAAATAAAATTCTCAATCTTTCAAATATCAATGGATGAAATAGAAAAAAAAAATAATCAATAAAAATAATTAAAAAAAATGAATAGCAACCAAAAGAACAAGTACCAAGTATGGTATAAAAATAAATAAAATAAAATAATGATGGACGGAATTAAAAAATAAAATAAATTAACAGAATAAAAAAATAAGAACCTGATTGGATACAAAAGTTAAATGAAATCAAATGTTGAGGAGCAAACTTGAAAAACAAATTCAATTTTTAAAAAAAACATTAAAAACAAAACAAACAGTAATAAAAAATAAAATTGATATAAATACAAACTAATATAAAACATTTAATTTTTTAAAGGGTATGCACGAAACACAAGGCAATGAGAGAGAAAAAAAATGAAGGAAAATAAAAATAGTTTGTTGCAGCCACATCGTCGATATTCTGCCACCACAGCCCTGCCACCTGGAAAAGCTCAATAAATCACTCCCGACGCCATTGCAAAAGTCAACAATTGGTCGTTGGGCAACACTACACGTGTCAGCTACTTTTGATTTTTAAATAATATTTCGTGTTTATTAAAATATCAAATTGCTTCTTAGTCAACTTGGTTATAGATAGAAAAACATGATAAAGATACAAAAAAACCCTTGGATGCCAGTTCAAAATATTTTACTTTTAAAGGCACTTTAGTTGCCTTATTGTGATTTAGAATGTGAAAGTTTGAAAAGGCTTTATACATTAGTTTAAATTGTTTTGCTTTTTAATGGTAATTTAGTTATTGCATTGTCCGTAATAGATGTTAGAAGATCAATTTATCCCCAGTCATTTTAATGATGATTAATGGATCTTGTGAAAATAATGTACTATTCCGATAACAAATTAAATGGTTTTATTATAAAGGTTGGATTGGTAATTATATTGTTTTAGTATGTGGTGTGCCAAGTCTACGCCTATTAGGGTGTTCGTGAGAATTGTGTTTTGTATTGTCTTTTTCAATATGTTTTTTGTTAGGATATTTACTGGTCTTATTTTTTTTTCTCGATTTCAACCTTCAATACTAGATCTGTTGAAAGTGGAGATTCATATTTTTTTTAATTTTCTTTTTATAAATTTATCTTAATCCTATAACCCATGTCACAGGTTTAACAAATTAATATAGATCGACTTTGGTTGTTTTTCTAGGTTGTTTTTTCTAATTGAATATTTTTTATTTCACCCTTAAACATTGGGTTAGATGGAAATTGAGTTTTATATTTTTTTTTTACTTGCTTTAGTGAAATCATCTCAATATCGTAACCTGGACAATAGGTTTTATAGGTTGACCTGAGTTGATTATGTTTACTTTTAGGGATTTTTTGTATTAAACATTTTTTAAACCAAGCACGCGCCAGACACTTTCAAATTTTAATATTAATTTACATATATTAAAATACTAAATCACTCATAACCCCATATGAGAATTTTTAAAAAAATCATATCAAAAAACCTAAAATGACCTTGCATCCATAGTAAATAGACTAGGGACATTTAAGTAATTGACATGCATAAAAAATATGAAAAGCCCTGAACCAAGTGGAACTTTTTTTAAGAGTTACTTGTAATTATATTATAAAAAAAACATGAAATTATTGATTGACACCCTTCTTTAATATAATTACCGATAAACTTCATAGAAAAGACTCTTGTACCTCTAAATTCAAGCTTGCCTATAAAAGGCAAAACAATAATCTTACTGTAGAATGCAATGTGAACAATCTATATTAAAAAGGTGTTTGAGTCTGCTGCTGCGGTTGCGGTTGGCATCAAAACTTATTTTAAAGTGTTTGGTTACCACTAGTCACACTTTTTTTCACGTGAGCCCCCCTTCAAAACTGAGGTTAGACCTCAGTTTTTGAAAAGCAAAAAACAATTGCTCTTTGTTGCCATGTTCTCCTCTTTCTCACTGACACTGTATAATTTTAATTAACATTGCAAAACTTTCCCGTTGGAGAGCCCATCTTCCCCTTTGTTCCTAATTTGTTTTGATTTCTTTGGCCTCGACGACGATTCTGTTGAACACCTTATCCTCATCAAAGATCCTTTCCAAACAATTCAAGTGGTCCGAGTTCACCATGTGCAATAGGTCCTTTAATTCCATTGGATCCTTTCCAAAAGTTTCCCCCAGTTTTTCTTTTAGCTCGTCGATGTTGAGGAGGCAAACATCTTTTTTTGCCCATTATCCAATAGCTATCTTTTAATCAACAACAGATGTGCTCTCTCCTCCAAGTTCTAGGATAATTGTTGTGAGATGCTTCGTTACACTAGTAATTACATCCTAATCTTGTGTTGTTTTTATGCCGAGGGAGAAAGAAAACGAAGAAGAGGCAAATGGGGAACTGAAGGGAAAAGAGGATTTGGTTCTCTACGTGGTGGCGGTTGGTTCTGGAAATTTACAGATTTTTATCCGTAATTGAAAACGATGCCCTTTAAAAACAAGTATAAATACAAATTAAACATGCTTGGTTTTTATTGGTTGGTGAAAATTCAGACAAGTTTTTATGTAATAATGGCAACAAAACATATATTGCTTATGCTACTATAATGTATTTGTATAAAGCTTTTTTATTGAGTGGTTATATTTAGAGGTAATTTTTGTTAGAGATAATATATATATATTAAATATGTGGATGTTTAGTTGTATCAACGGCACTATATAACTATATTAGAAGGAGATCGCAAGATAATGAGGTTTTTTCCGAGTATGATTGCAATTCCAATTTCATTCCAAATGACTTTTTACCTGATATTGTACCTCGCTCAGCTATTCAAGGATCGCAGAGGCCTTCACGTATGGGATTTGTACGTGATAGAATTGCAAATAGTTTGTTTTATATATGTGTGTGTGTGTGTGTGTGTCCTTTTAGGTAATTTTACAATTAAACCTCATACAAAAAGCATATTAACCAAACATAGAAAACTGTTTTTTTTCAACCGCAGTTTTAACCAAACACATCAAAATTTAAAACGAACCTCATAAAAAGCACTTTTTATTAAACTGCTTTTTTAAAACCACAACCACAAAAGCAACCACAATACCAAACAGACTCTAAAACATTGATCTATTTTTTTTTTGTAATCAGAATAGGTAGAAATAAAAGTAAATAATGAGAATAATATTTGAGAGAAAAGATATATTGATATTGTTCGAGAAATGTTAGTTCATGTATGGTGTTATTAATATAAGGTATAGCTCTGAAACCCGACCCGGCAAGTCGACTCGGAACCCGGCCGATCCAGGGTTAGAATCGGGTCGGGTTGAAGAAAAAATAGGGAAAGAAAAAACCTGGTGTGACCCGGCCAAAAACCCGGTTGCAACTAGTTGACTTTTTTTTACTAAAACGACGTCGTTTTGATTAAAAAAAATTAACATGGACGACTTGTCAAAACCCAAAACCTAGATCGGTTCTAAAAACTATGATGAAAGGTATTTCATGATTTGATTTAGTCTCAACAAGACAGGTATTCGAAAGATAAAACATGATGGGTTGGGCTCGAGCAATTTTGATTCGTGATGGACTTGGCCCATGTATAGAAACGCATTGTATTTCGATCCGTCTTTTGAAAATGGGAAAGAAAGATGGATAAGCCCAAGCTTGCACGAGTTGTTAACAGCAGCAAGCAAACCAGGGAGCGGTAAACTATCAACTAAATTACAGTAGCTGAGCGTTTATTAGGAGTCAAATCCCTCTCTCCATAATTCAACAATTCAGAAGTTTAAATCCTTCTCTATTTGCGCATTGCATCAGCTTCAATAACAGCAAGAATGAAGCTGCTGCAACATCAAATTAAACGACTGAAGAGGCAGTATATAGTTTATAGATATTACATCGTTAGGATCCCACGTAACTATCCAAATAACGTATTTAGTTTTTATAAATTCAACCCATGCTGAGCCCTTCTCAAATAACGCCAGTTTCTCCAAGAAAAAGAAAAGGGAAAAAGAAAACAGAGAGGGAGACTCAGAGAGAGATCATTGGAGGCAGTTTTCATTAAAATATAATCTGAAAAGTTAGATGCGTGTAGTTTATCAAACCAGCTTATCCACAATCTCTTTGACATAAATTTTCCATCGATTCCATGCCAATTGGTATCTTATCTTGTTTCCCAATTCCTTGCAATAAATTATCTTATCTTGATTTACCTAAATCGCACTTGTATCCTTCAACACCATGGGATGGTGGTGATTACTATGGGAAAAATTAAATAAAACAAAGTGCTTAGAGCAAGTAATCTCTTGTTTCTATCAGAGAAAATAGGCTGTCTCTCTCTTTCAATCTGTAAAAAATAGCTAAATAGACATGTACAGTTAATTGGTTGAAAGCAACTCCTTCCATTTTTGAATATCGAATCCCTGGCGGCTTTCAACTTGCGCGCATCGAATTAAATCCATCTACTCCGAACAAGGCCGGCGAGAAAATCAACCTTTCTATTTAGATATTATTAATAATTTTTTATTTATTTATTCATATATATAATTTTTAATTTCTTTGATTACATATATATGTATATGTATATGTATAAATTATTTGAAAAGTCACCCAACATTTTGTCTCTTTTAAAACAACTTTTGTAGGTCATTTTTTACCAAAATTTACCAACCCCCCTGTTTTAATAATGATACATGT
>Ga0325410_1001048_pt1 | contig 30074 bp, 17 predicted proteins | sample PopdelMetagenome_16_FD_206182 | JGI IMG/M metagenome (GOLD analysis project Ga0325410, IMG submission 206182) | Populus deltoides microbial communities from Bellville, Georgia, United States - Xylem-PdIQD-R3 | ecosystem: Host-associated > Plants > Phyllosphere > Stem > Wood/Secondary xylem...
TTTGATTTGCTAGAATTTTAGAATTGAGGAGCTGAATTGAAAGAATGGAATTTGGGTTTAATTGCTGAAATTGCTTGATTCAATTGGATTCATGCCTAAATTGCATCAATTGGATGAACCCATGGGAATGAATTGAATCAATTGGAAACGGTTGGACTAAAAATATAAATTAAATGGGCTGGTTTGAATTAATTCAATTCATTTGAACTGTAGTGGAATTAATTGGATTGAATTGGAATGAAACAAATAGTCCTGAAATGAAGTTAAATAAATAATCAATTGGGCCTTGGAATATTTTCTCCTTTTTATTTCAGTCATTGTCTTTTGATTGTTTCCAATTTCATTCAATTAGAGCTTTAAATCTTGGATTTGATTTCAAATTAATCCCTAAATTGATCTTCATCAATCTAGCCTCTTTTTGATTTGGTCATTGTTTTCTAAATTCCTGCAATTTCAACTTCAACTGAATTTGTTCTTAATTGTTTTTTTTAATTGCATCTCTAATTAAATCAATTTAGATTTCTAGATTTAATCACTTATTGCAAATTTAAAATTCATCCTTAGTTCTTAAAATTATGTAATTTTAACAAATCTAACTCTCAATTTTGGTTTTCTTCTTCAATTATGCATTCAATTGATTTCAATCTTGGCCATTTATTTCAAACACATCCTTGAACTTTCAATTTCTTTTGATTTTAATCAAATTAAATCATTTTTTCAATTTTTTCTATAATTCAAAACTCAATTACGGCACAAAAATTCTCAAATTCGGTTTTCACTGTGATATTTAATTATCGGATGACACATATGATCCTTCTTCGTGCTGAATCCTTCCCTAATCATGAAAGGGCATTTGCTACAGTCAGAGGTGAGGAGCAATGTCATAATTAATATATTATCATGCTCCAATAAAATAAAGCTAAAACAACACAGTACGAGGACTTCATGGGTCTCTTCAAACTTTACCAAAGGAGGTTGTTCATATTGTAGCAATTCGAAATACATATATAATATATAGACACTTGCTTTCCTAACTGTTGGGAGAGCTATAACAAGTAAAACACTACTACATGTATATATGTTTGACTATTTCTTTCCAAATTATTTGAACCTTTGCGTATTCATGCTCTTATCTCTATTAACGAGCCCTCAAATTTAGCACTATATATACTTGTATTATATATTGATTTATGGCTTTATATCACATGATATATGGTTTCAACCTCGAGTCGGCCGGCTCCCCCGTCAACCTGTCGGGCCAGGTCGGGTTTCAAAACTATAAATTATATTATGTTAATAATATTTATTCAAGCAAGTATTTTTCTACTATAGCCCCGGGTCATCATTTGAAAAATTAGATATTATTATGGCATCGTTAATTTAGACATGTATTTTTTTGGTAATTTCAAACATTTATTTTTAAGTTTGTTTTCAAATTATAGTATTTTTTTATTTTATTTTATGTGACACTTATGTTTTGGCTAATAATCATCGTTTTTCTTATTATTTTTAGTTTTAATAAGATGTTGATAAGTTTATGCACTATTATCAATATCCTATGCTTGAACAGTGTCTCTTTTCGACTCTCTTTACTTATAAATTACTTACATAATTTAACAAAACTAGTTATTTTGTCTTTGTTCGTTTTTCAAAAGCTATATTAAGATTATATATTCAATAATCATGATTTTAAATTTGTTTATAATTTATCAATTCTATGTTATTTTGAGAATATATATATATATATATATATATATATATATTAAAAAACAAAATTAAGAAGAAGAAAAAAAAGCGTGCGAGAAGTAGAAATTTGACAAAGCAAGAGAGCATTTTGGGAAAGACAGCTAAACTGAGAATGATCAAACGATTGTTCAATTATTTTTTATACTATAAGGATTAAGTAGTAATTCATTCAAAACTATATGGACTAAATTGCTAAATATGGGCTGTTTTCTTTCTTGTTTCAAGAGAGAGAGAGAGATTTCCCACTCCTCTCATATAGCCTGCTTATTTGGTGTATTAGCAATCTCCAGGCAATTTCTCATCAAACAGAGGAATCATCATAAACTATGTAAGGGCAAGAAAGCCTTCGTAACTATTTCATCTTCGAAACAGCAGGCATCATTTTGCAGTGTGTCGAGTTAAAATCATCCGCTAACAATAGACTGCTCATCAGACGCTTGAGCCTCTGAGCACCAGGGCCAGGCTTAAGCTCAGTCGTGTTCTTTAAATTAATACGAGGGAGAACTGTACTTGCATTTCCTTCATCAGTGAACCATCCACCAGGCACAAACCCATTGGCTCTGCGTCCCAGAAGGTTAGAATCAATCTTGTCAAGAACCGGGTCGTCTTTGCCAAATTTCCTTGCAAAGGGAACATTGCTCTCAACCATGCTCTCATAATCATCTACTGTGAGAAAATGAGGGTGTTGCTTAGGAGGGTTGTCCCAAGATATGAAATGAAGGTCATGGTTAACAGTAGTGTTTCGGAACTCATCAGCATTGCAGATTACAGTGTGGAAATAACCCTCAGGTGAAGAGAGAAAGTTTGCATAGTACATGAGGACTATCCTTGGGAGGTTGTCCCAGCCCCACAGGCAATACTCCACAAAAGGTCGAGAGAGCATCATCCAAGCAGAACCTGAGGAAATCAGTACCACAACTAATTTTTAAATTCTCTCTCTATAAATATAGACATAGATAGATGAACTTTTTGCAACTTAATTGCTTGTACCATCTCCTCTATGGCTCTATTCCTGTACAATTCAAGTTCAGTCTTGAAAACGTTGGACACTTTATTAGCTTAAACTGACAATTTAATGACATTTCAATCTCTACATACTCAGAAGCTCATCCAAATAATTTCCACCCTAACAGGAGTGAGTGAAAGTGAATACGATGCTCTGGCTCCCAAGAATTTAAAACTCAAAATCTCTTCTAATGTCTTCTAATGCCTACCATAAATTTGCAATGCCAGCTACTTGTTAATGTGGAGAATGCTAGCTAGTTTACCTGATAAATTAAAATATCACGAAAAGTCATTGTCATGATTTAGTGCACAACCAGACAACATCTACACGAAGTAGCTCTGATTTCTAGAGTTGATGTAGTTGAGACCACAGACTTGAATTTTATAATCAGTTTGCATATTCAGGAGACATTTGAGTTGGAAAAGGGCATTGATGCAGGATACAAAACAGGAGACTTCTCTGGAAGACTGGAACCAACGAGTTCATTTCGTAGATTCTTAATCAAATACATCGGAAAAAAAATCTAGGAAAGACCTGGTTTCCAAGTACTCAGCGCTGGAGAAATACATTGTGCTGTTTATATGTTCATTTTTTTCTGTTAAGATTGTGAGAGACTACTTTGGTTTCTAGGACAAAAAAGAGTTGAAAGATATTTTGTTAGTTCTTCTATATCTTACCAGTAAACAAATTATATGCTGTTGGCAACCTCCTTTTCTCCGAGATCCAAAAAACCTCTGATTTTGGCTGGCTATATAGCCCTGGGTCTATTATGACAGGCTTGGCCCTTTGATCTCTGCAGGGTTCAGAAAAATCCAATTTTTAGCAAAAACCTAATACAAAATTGAAGATGAATACTCCCCTCCGCACCCTCCCTTAGGCTATGTTTGGATAAAGTGGAAGGATAGAAAGGAGAGAGGATGGAATCATCCATCTGGTTGTTTGGTACATAAAGGAGGAGGAGGATGAGAGTCAATCCATCGAAGTTGAGAGCATTAAGAGTTACAAAAAAGGAAAATTATAGGAGCCAATTCGCCATATTAGAAGTACAAGTAGGGAAAGATTGAAAGGATCCTTTTGATCCTTCCTTAGGCCTCCATCCTTGTTGTCAAACAAAGTGGACGCCCAATTCCTCCTCCCTTATCCCTCCCCTCTCTTCCATCCTTATCCAATCTCACGCCGCAAACATTCCGAAAAGAAAACAGAGAGAAAGGTATAGAGAGCAGATAAACCACATACTTCTTCCATCCAATGTCACTGGTATGCTCGATGAAGTTAAGGTCTCTTGGAATATCAAAGAGTGTATGAAGAATATCTGTGAGGAAGAAAACAGAAACCACAAGTTAATGCCATCAGAAATCAATCTGGGCTTGCACAGAGTACATTTAAACTTCCCAAAATTTTATAGCTAAAAAACTTAATGAAATCAGCTGTTTGCATGTCAATGAATGCATGGTAAGATAGAATAAGCCTTGCCAACGCCAGGTTTTAAAGTTATGAAGTTAAACTATAATCTGTTTATTATAGCTACGCTAGCTGATGATTTGAGCTCACCAATATGAACAAAAAAATAACCCTAAAATATCGACGTAATCAGTAACGAGAGCAAATAGTGCGCACGGTTGCTAAAAATGGCATGTACTAACGCAAATTTAATACTTCCTGATCCTGTTAACATGGAACTGTGACCATCATAATCAAGCCAAGAAGACAACAGAAGTTATGTTTGTGGCTAAGCTAGCAAGCAGAATTGCTGTTGACAGCAAAAACTAGGAGATGCCCATTAAAGCAAATGGATTTCTAGGTACTCCGTTCTTCCCCCTTCTCTTAAGAAAATGAACAAAGATATATATATAATACATAAATCACCGACTCCAAAGGAGGACCAAACCTACTTTACTCATAATCAAGTAGTAATTAATTACAAAGTATTGTATAATATAAATTATGCATTTATTACCATCTTGAGTCATCAAAGGATAATCAGAAGCGCTCAAATTGATAAACCAATCCCAAGATTCCCCATCATCAATATCCTTGAGCAAAATTGCAGCAGCATGAAGCGTATTGCTAACCATGGTTAGACCTCTATAAGTTACCAAATTGGATCTCACAACCACCCTCACATTTCCCACCTCCTCGAAAACCTTCTCCTCACTCACCCATCTCGCCAGCTCCAACCTCTCCTCCGCGGTGGCCTCCAAGTCCAAATGCACAGCATACTGATTCCTCGGATGGTAGAGTGCTTTTAAAGCCCGTTTCAAGCTCACTCCATCTCCAGCAGAACCTGAAATTAAGTAGGCAAGGCGGGGTACTTTACGTACGGGAGAAGAAGGTGAGTTTTTCAATTTAGGTTCCACAAAGCGTGGAACCTGCTGGAAATGATATTTGTTGCCGTGTGATTTGTATAGCAATTGAGGGGAAGATGAGAATGATGCTATGGTAGTAAGAAGCAAGATGGTTGAAGATAATATTAACAGTAACAACCATTTCTGTTTCTTTTGTTGCAGAAGCAACTTCAAGTACTTGTTGTTTTCCATTCTCTAACTTCGTTGACTTTAACTAGTTTTCAGTAGCAGTGGTTGTAGGAGTATAATTCAGAACCAAGACCACCGGAGGGGCGGTGGAAACGTGGTGTGCCAACGGCCACCAGAGGGAGGATATCGGAATCTTAAAAAAGGTTGATGAAAGAAAGACGGTTGACTCATCATAAAGACCAATGCCGTCACTTTATTCAATTTATTAGAAAAGACTTATATATATATATATATATATATATATATATAATAACAGTCACGTCACATCTATAAACAAGATGTATTTAGCTGGAGGGGGGATTTGTCGGTTGTCATCGTAAAGGGACCCGATGAGCACCATGCTTCTTTCTTCTTCTTTTTTTAATTTAGATTCCAAGCTTAAGAGCTGGATCTTAATTCCTAATAGATGGGGAAAGAATTGTATGTTTTGTATATAATTAATTTAATTTTTCTAAAATTACCTTAAAATTAGTTAAAAAAACATAAATTACCTTAAAGATTATTTAAAAAAATAATACTTTCTTTTTCAATTAGAGAGAAAATGTAATATTTTCAAATAATTTTAATTTGATTAAATTTGATATTAAATAAATATATAATAAATATTTTAAAATAGTCCAACCACTTTTCCTATATTTTTCTGAGTTTTTTTGGTATTCAATGGTTTTCTTTACATGTCATTATTTAATTTTTTTCATGCGTAATTCTTTTTTAATCATCGATCCATAAAATCCTGACATGTGATGTACAAGATAATGAAATTTGATGGAATGCAAAATACCTCGATAAAAAGATTAAATCTATTAAAAAATTATGCACCAATAAATCTTTAGAATATATATAAAAAATTATAGGGAAAACATGCGATTATCCCGAAGCCATAATTTAACCGGTTACAATTGACATTGTTGCATTAAAATAAAATGATGGCGTAATGCTAAATTTTGATTTGAAATAATGGCCTGGTAGAATCTTTCAATCCTTCGTCTTTCCAAGTGATTTATTAGTTTTTTTTTTCCCAAGTTCTTGAAGCATATTCTAGGTGTTCTTTGTTCAGTATTTTGTACACATTATTTCACACTTCTTCTACAAAGATTCACCAAAGCCACATGTTTATGTTTGTGTAGCATTTTGATTCTTGAAAAGGAAAGTCCTACTAATGAGAACCTTGCTGCTTGTTGAACTCCTGTATCTCCAACTATTTGAACGACAAATCTTAGTCTTAGAGTTCTTAAACTCTAGGATAGTTATAAGGTGGATATTTAGTCTCAAATAATTATCTTAACCTAATAATTTTAAGCTATTAAGTGAAGTTTAAGATATGATTTATCTTATTCTCTAACACACCCCTTCAAGTAAAAGTTTTTTAGACTTGAAACTTACACAAACTCACATTACCTTGTGCTTTATTTTTTTATCAAATAAATAGAGATGATAAGATTCGAACCCGTAACCGCTTAGTCATCAAGGCTCTAATACCATATTAGAGAACTATCTCAACTCAATAACTTAAACTGTTAGGTGAGGTTCAAGATATGATTTATATTATTCTCTAACACTTGCTTCATTATTTTTGGTATAATTATTTGTGTTGTTTTACTTTCAAATTTATTAAAATGTTTTAGGTTTTGCAAGTTCTGAACAAGTTCAATATTCAATTTGATAAAAATAGGTACAAATTTTTATTCAACCATTTGATCGGAATGAAATTTTATTAAATAATTCTAAATATCTAATTATATAAAGGCAACTCGTAAACTTGTTGCTTTAGTTTTCAGATCCAAATACTATTTCAAAATTGTTTTTTTTCCTTTTCAATTAAGATTAAAACTTTCAATTTAATTTGAATTTTACTAATTAGAACTTTTTTTGGTATTGAAATAGCCTTGTAAGTTATTTTTCATAAAATAATTTATGAAGTAAAGATTTTTCAAAAATTATAAAGTTTTGAAACTTTTCTTTACAGTTAAGAATTGTAACTTTAGGAATGAGAACCCTAGTTTATTTCTCTATATTTTAGAGTCTAAACTTTAAGAATTAAGGAACCATATCCACACTATACATTTGATCAAGTATTCTGATAGACAATGAAATTTTAAGTTGTGGTGTTTTTTTCCCATCCTTAGTCCGCATTGCTATTTCAAAAAGTAGTTTTCCAAGTTAAAGAACTTGATTTAGGATGTAAGTTGGCGAGTTAGTATTTTCGACTCAATATTTTCGTGCTTTAAAAGAACCCAAACCTATAATAGGGTGTTAACCCAACTGAACATGGGTTCAGCAAGATATCAAACCCAACATACTTAGGTCCAATTATAAGTTGAATCCATGTTTTCGTGGGTCTAGCAAGATGCTAGACCTAATACACTTAGGTTTAACTATGAGTTAAACCCAAGTAATTATAAGTCTAGCAAGATGTCAAATCCAATATACTTGGGTGGAGCTATGAGCTGAGCCCATGTCACCCTTGGTTCGATAAGATATCAGACCCAACACACTTGGGTCCAGCTAAGAGTTGAGCCCAAGTCATCGTGGATATAGCAAAATGCCAGATCCAATACATTTTGGTGTAGCGATGAGTTGAGCCCAATTCTTCATAGTCTTGTAAGATACCAGACCCAATACACTTAGGTATAGCCATATACGAAGTCGACGTCATCGTGGGTCTAGCAAGATACCAAACCCAACACATTTGAGTCCAGCCACGATCTAAACCCAAGTCACCATGGATCTAGCAAGATGTTAGACCTTACATACTTGGGTTCAACCATGAGTCGAGCCCAAATCATCATGGATCAGACAAGATGTCAAACTCAACACACTTGGGTTCAGTCATGAGCTGAGTTTAAGGCATCATGGGTCTGATCAGTTGCCAGACCTATTTCCTATAGGTTTGGCTACACATCAGACCAGTCAATCTTTAAAATCCATGTTAAGACCACAGAGTTCTATCTTAAGATTATTGATATGACAGTTTCATGTCAGAAATAATCATCTCCCTACACTTGTAGGTGTATAAAAGATCTTCTAATGACCTACAATATATTTATCTTATTAATTATATATAAGGGATATTTACTCGTCATTAATGATATGTAAAGAATATTTATCCCTCATTATTGTTATCAAAAGCTAATGACTTTCCGGTCCTTCTACTCTCTAAAGATGATAAGGTTTGGGGGCTATGAATACCCCTTTAACCTCCTAGGTAAAATGTTTACTTTTTTTACTCTCCAAACTTATATATCTTAGTGCTTAGAGTATTAATCACATAAAAACAAGAACAAACATTTTTTTTTGTTGGAATTTAAGGTTTTTTCTTTCATTTATTACCATTTTCGCTTAAAGTTACTGATTTTATCATCGGATGGTTTTTAAGTCTCATCAATAATGATTGTTTTGCATGTACTAGTCTTCTATCATCAATTTTAGAGTTTATGGGAAAAGAAAAAGGAAATATTAACATGAATATCTGATTAACCATTATTCAAATACCAAATAACCTTATTCCTGAGCATATTAGATTTTAGGACATCATCAGTTGGCATCGTTTATGAAAAACACTTTTAAAAAGCCATTAATTTTCCTATTGTTTTATTGAGATTCCTATTTATTATTAATGATAACAATTAAGAAACTCTAGCATGAGACATGTAATTGATCTCTCTTTCACAACAAATACTCCTGCACATCCAACCCTTCAACAACTTATTGATTAAGTGCAATTTCTCACCTAAGTAGTGTTGGCGAATCAATAAATAAAAGAACACACTTCAACAAGTCTCAGTACCATCTTATTAAGCTTTCATATCCTCCTTACCACCTCCATAACATCAGGTCGTACTAGTGCTCATAGACGGTTACACTACCTCGAGGAATATAGGTAGAATGAATCTATAAGAGGTTTTCAACTTAAAGATCATCCAACCATTCCAATGAGCATACACACTCTTATAGCACTCGAGCATGCAACATATATTCTAGGCATTTATCTAGCCATCACAGGAAGGAGCCTAGCCATAAATCTTGTCATATCATGCTAGAAACCTAGAGTTCCTCATCGCTTTATACACAAAAAAGAGTGGATAGTAGCCTAAAAAGGAATACATGCAAGAAGAGGCTTACCTTTCCGCATCAAATTCAAGATTTTTTTCTATTAAGACAAGTGTTGAACACTCGTATACCTAACGATTGCATCTCTATCAAGATGACATTGGATAACTATAATGGTCTCACAGACTTAAGGAACCATGTATATAATATGCGAAGCAGCTTGAAACTAGTTTTCTAAGATAGCCATGTCATATGTATGATCCTCCACATAACCTTTAAGGGGTTGTTTATGTAGGGTACAAAAACTTAGAGTCAGGCTCCATTACAAGCTTCAATGATCTATGTGCCAAGTTAGTGGAATGATTCAACACAAGCATTCCAACAATGAAGAGTTCTATTGAACTCTTTAGGGTCACTTAGGCAGCTGATGAGTCCACATAAGCACACCTGAAAAGGTTCAATGAGGAATTAAGGTCGAAGAATTGATTGAGCTTATAGCTTCTAAAGATCTAATCGGTGGAGTGAAGGGAAAAGCTCTATAGAAAGAATTGTATGCTTCACCGAATAGAAGCTTGTTGAAAGTAAAGCAATCCATGAAAAATCATATTTGGGTAGAGAAAGCAAATGTGTTGCGTCATGGTCCTTCCTATTTTTCTAAAGACAAATAGCCAAAAAGGTCTTCCAAGCAGGATCCTTTTCCTAGGATGGACAATAACCCTAGGAAAGGTTAAAAGAGACTGATCAGAGAATGCTTAGGCTACCTTAAAATGCGTACCAACCCATTGAACATTACCCTTATAAAAGTCATCATAGCTATTAAAAGTAACGAGTTTGTTCGTCATCCTTCACCCATGAAATCTCCACCAATTACCCATACATCCAGGAAGTCTTGTTTGTTGCACAAAGACAAAAGTCATGATATAAAGGATTGTTATATCTTGAAGAAAGAGATTGAAAGATTGATAACTAAAATCTACCTCAACCAATTTCTAAAGAGGGATTTTCACCATGAATAGAACAGAGAAGAGCTGGTCAATCTATGCCGACACCACCTGAAATCAATATGATCTTGGGTGGTACGTCTATAGAAGGTGATTCTAATAATAGGAAAAGAAAGTATAGGAAGTAGGCCCTCACAACTGTTCGTCTATTAAACCAATAGCTCGAGCCCATCGTCTTCACCCCTAGAGATGAAAGGGGAATAACTTTCTTATGTGAAGATGCTTTAGTCATCACTACAGTTCTTTCCAACCATCAAGTACATCGAGTGTTAATGGTTGATGGCAGTGCATTCATTATCCTCTCCAATTGAGTAATGACTTGGATGGGGATACACCTCTTAAGACTAACTCCAGTGAAGACTCTCCTTATTGGGATAGAAAGCTTGGGCATACCAATGTAGGGTGTCATAGAAATCTCAGTCACCAATGGCATTCCTCTTAAATGTGTCTCCCTTCAGCAAACCTTTATGATTATTGACATGACATTGACCTATAACCCTATTTTGGGTAGACCACTCCTCCATCATATTAATGCAATCATCAACCCTAAGAACTTAGCACTAAAATTCCCAACTCAAAAAAGAGTGAATAAAGTGTGAGGGAATCAAGTAACTTCAAAAACATTATACCTCTACTTGCTTGAAGGGCAAAAATTTCCTAGTATTAAACCACCAAAGATCCTTGAAAAAAAATTAAAGGTTTGAACTGAAGTTGTTGAAGAATTGAGGGATGTCATTCTAGAAGAACATGAATATATCGTCATGAATATGGGCTCCACCCTAACACCAGCATAATACTAGTCATTGACAAATCTCCTTTATATCCAAAGATTCATTTTTTCAACAAACACCTCTAACATGCCAAGAATCAGTCCAAAAGTTGTAATTCACCAATTAAAGGTTGATTAAAATGTTCATCTAGTCCACTAGAAGAAGAGGAATTTTAAGGTTAAAAGACATAAAACAATGACACAAAAGGTAGATAAACTTTTGGTTGCTAGTTTTATTAGAGAATTGATGTACCATATCTAGTTAACGAGTATGATGATGGTCAAGAAAAGCAACGATAAATGGCAAATATGTGTGGACTTCACAAATTTGAACAAAGTTTGCCCAAAAGATAGTTATCATTTCTCCAAGATTGACTGTCTAGTTGATGCCACTACAGGTTTTAAATATTTAAACTCCTTGAATATTAATTATGGGTATCATCAAATCTCTATGCAACTTGACGATAAGGAAAAAACAACCTTCATAACTAAAGGAGGAACTTATTGATATAGAGAAATATCATTCGAATTGAAGAATGTTGGAGCTACTTACCAATGAATAGTTAATAAGATATTTAAGAATTGACTTGGGAGAAATATAGAGGGATATGTTAATGGTATGTTGGTAAAGAGCATGGCATTTGAGCAACACCTCCTAGACCTAGAAAAAGTTTTCTTCATATTAAGCCGTCATTAGATGAAACTTAATCCTTTCAAGTTTGTCTTTGCCATCAAAGAATAAACATTCTTAGGTTTTCTAGTTAGCTCCAAGGGAATCGAGCTAAATCCAGAAAAAATTCAAGTCATACTAAATAGGACTCCTCCTTTAAATTTAAGTGGACTTTAAATTGTGAGAAGGCTTGAGAAAAGCTTAAAATTCATATTTCATTTCCCAAGATCTTATCTCAAGTAAGGGAGAATGAAAACCTCTTTTTTTATCTAGGGGTGACAAATTCAGCTTTGAGCTTTGTTTTGGTAAGAGAGGATAAATGAATACAACATCTAGTTTACTACTTCAGTCATATTCTTTATGATGACAAAACAATATAAACTATCTTTTGCTCTGGTAAGTGCCTTCAAGAAGTTGAAAACATACTTCCAAGCTTGCCAAGTTATAATCTTAACAAATCAACCTTTGTGATAAATTCTCTGCAAGCCAGAAATGTTTAGACACCAAGCTAGATGGACTATTAAATTAAGAGAGTATAGCCTTCAATATAAACCTAGAAGAGCTATAAAAGGTCAAGCCTTAAAATACTTATTGTTGAATGCTCTTTTAAAGGTCTTATAAAGACATCTAAATCCCCATCTTCAACCACAACTTCTTTTACTAGACCGAAGGCCCTAGTAGAAAAACCTCTGATGATCCCTACTTGGAAATTTTATGTTAATAGCCCTTCCAATATTAATAGAAAAAGTTAGGATAATGTTTGTTAGTCTTAAATAACAAATAATTGAATATAAAGTTTGTTTTGAGTTCCCAACTACAAATAATATATTAGAGTATGAAGCTCTTCTAACAAGATTACACCTTGCAACGCCTTGAATGCATACCCACTTCAAACTTATAGTGACTCCTAGTTAGTTGTTTGTCAATGCTAAAGAATGTATGAAGCTAGAGAGCCGACCTTTCAATAGTATCTTCAAAAGGTTCAACCTTATTTGAAAGATGGAGATAAGAACATTTCAATCACTTACATTCCAATGGAAGATAATCACCATGCATACCTTTCTTGGACCGAGTCATTGGACCATTTAGAACATGTAATGAGTCCTTGCTGGTGTTTCTATGCTGGTCCACATCATCCCCTCTCTCATCAAAAGGATTCGACCTCGAATCAAAATCTGTGTCAAACAACGTAAGATCAGCAACATTAAAGGTAGCACTAACACCATACTCACTTGGAAGGTCAATTTATATACGTTGTCATTGATTCTCTCTAAAACCTGAAATGGACCATCACCACAAGGCTGTAATTTTGATTTCCTTTGGTTAGGAAATCGTTCCTTACGCATGTGCACCCAAACCCAATCACCAGGTTGGAAAACAACCAGTTTACATCCCTTATTTACTTTAGAAGCGTAAAGTCTGTTCTATTTCTCTATTTGCAGTCGAACTCCCTCATGGAGTTGTCTCACCATCTTTGCCTTCTTTTCACCATCTAAACTTACCTTTTCTTCAAAAGGTAAAGGAATTAAGTCCATAGGAGTCAATGGATTAAAACCATAAACAATTTCAAACGGAGAAAAACCAGTGGTCGAATGCACAGTTCTATTATAAGAAAACTCAACAAAAGGCAAATATTCTTCCTAACTCTTTAAATTCTTTTGAATTATTGCATGCAAAAGTTGGGATAATGTTCTATTCACTACCTCAGTTTGTCCATCTGTTTGAGGATGACATGTTGTCGAAAATAAGAGTTTTGTTCCCAACTTTCCCCATAAAGTCTTCCAAAAGTAGCTAAGGAACTTAACATCACGATCTGACATTATACTCTTAGGAATGCCATGCAAACGTACAGTCTCCCTAAAAAACAAGTTTGCGATATGACATCATCCGTTTTATTGCATGCAATGAAATGAGCCATTTTAAAAAACCTATCAACCATAATAAAAATAGAGTCTCTACCTTTCTTTGACCTAGGTAAACCTAAAACAAAGTCCATAGAGATATCTATCCAAGGTTCAGTAGGCACAGGTAATGGTGTATATAGTCGGTTGTACTCTAGATTTTGCCTTTCTACAAGCAATGCACTGTTCATAAATTCATTGCACATCTCTTTTCATCTTTGGCTAATAATAATGCTCATGCAATACATCCAAGGTTTTTGCAACCCCAAAGTGACCCATTAAACTACCCCATGTGCTTCACGAACAAGCAATTCACGCAAAGAACTAGCAGGAACACACAATCTATTCTCTTTGAACAAATAACCATCCATCAAATACTACTTACCAAAAGCCGAATGTCCACATGCATTATAAATCTCAGCAAAGTCAGAATCATTATCATACAATTCCTTCACATATTCAAAGTCAAACAATCTAGTATTCATTGTGTGTAAAAGAACATACCTGCGCAAAAGTGCATCAGCTACGATGTTCTCTTTGCCTTGCTTATACTTGATTATGTAAGGAAAAATTTCAATGAATTCAACCCCTTTTGCATGCCTTCTATTCAACTTACCTTGTCTTTTTAGATGTTTCAAGGACTCATGATCCAAATGGATTATGAACTCTTTTGGCCACAAGTAATGTTGCCATGTCTCAAGTGCTCTTACCAATGCATAGAGTTCTTTGTCGTAAGTGGGATAATTCAAGGTCGCTCCACTTAACTTCTCACTAAAATATGCAATAGGTCTCCAATCCTGCATCAAAATAGCACCTATTCCCATTCCAGATGCATCACATTCTATTTCAAATGCTTTCGTAAAGTCAGGTAAAGCCAAAACAGGTGCAGAACATAATTTATCTTTCAAAAAAACAAAAGCCAATTCTTGTTCCTTCCCCCATTTAAATCCAACTAACTTTTTAACAACTTCATTCAAGGGTGTAGCTATTGTACTGAAATCTTTCACAAAACGCCTATAAAAACTAGCTAAGCCATGAAAACTCCTTACCTCACTTACCGTTTTGGATGTAGGCCAATCCCGGATGGCCTTAACTTTCTCCTTATCCATCTCGATACCCTGTGCAGTTACAACATAGCCAAGAAACACAATTTTCTCCATGCAAAAGGCATACTTTTTAAGATTAGCATACAATTTCTCACTACGCAACACACTAAGTACATTACGCAAATGATCAAGATACTCAGTTAAGTTCTTGCTATAGATCAGAATGTCATCAAAATACATAACCACAAACTTACTTATGAATGCACGCAACACATGATTCATTGAACGCATAAACGTACTAGGTGCATTTGTAAGTCCAAACGACATTACTAACCATTCATGCAAACCATGCTTAGTCTTAAATCTTGTTTTCCACTCATCACTTTCTTTCATTCTAATTTGATGGTACCCATTTTTCAAGTCGATTTTAGAGAAAATACAGGATCCATGTAACTCATCTAACATATCATCAAGCCTAGGAATGGGGTGTCTATACTTTACCGTTATGTTGTTGATGGCTCGACAATCAACACACATCCTCCATGTTCCATCCTTCTTAGGCACAAGTAGCACGGGTACAGCACACGGCTCATACTCTCACGAATGTAGCCATTTTCCATCAGCTCATCAACTTGCCTTTGAAGCTCCTTCGTCTCCTTGGGATTGCTTCTATAGGTTGTTCGGTTAGGAATTGAAGCTCCGGGTACGAAATCAATCTGATGCTCTATCCCCCTCAATGGTGGTAATCCGCTAAAAGTATTGTCGGGGAACACATCATCAAACTCCTGCAACAAAGCAATAGCAACACTAGGAACAATATGATCAAGATCATTAGTATTAAAGTAAGCCTCTTTGTTCACAAGTAAAATCATTCGCTTGTTATTGAAAAATGCAGATCTAACCTCACCCTCTCTAGCATAAAAATTGGGTTGTTTCTTTAATTTTTCCACACAATTCTCATCTCCTTTACTGACTTTCTTCACTTCTCTTGTCTTACCTCCACTCTCGGCTAGATTTAGGTGTTTTTGAGTTGTGGTCGAATGGTTTGATTGTTTGGAGTGTTGGCTGAATATTTGTTTGTGTTTGGATGGGTGGACAAATGGGTTGTAGTGGTTTGAGTTCTAGCCGAATCTGATGGTCTTCTCTTCCCTTGTTCCTCACATTGATTTTCTCTCCCCATCACCTCATGCTCGCTTTTTAGCTTTATTTGATCATCATACACTTGTTTGGGTGTAAGAGGTATAAGAGTGATGGTTTTACCATCTTTTACACTAGTATATCTATTTTTAACCCCATCATAAATTGCCTTCATATTATATTGCCATGGTCTCCCCAACAAGATATGACTTGCTTGCATTGGCACCACGTCGCACAGAACTTCATCAACATATTTCCCAATCAAAAATGGAACCACAACCTGTATAGTCACTTTCACTTCACCACTATCATTCAGCCATTACAATATATATGGTTTAGCATGCTTAACAGTACACAAATTCAGTTTACTAACAAGGGTGATACTACAAACATTAACACAGCTTCCACTATTTATAATTAAACCACACACCTTGCTTTGTACATAACAATGCGTATGGAAGATGTTCTCCCTTTGTTGATTAACTTCATCTTTCTTTACCTAAACCTGAAGTGTTCGTCTTATAACCAAGGACTCCCCAACCGGTAATGCTAACTCATCCCCATCACTATCCTTCAATGGTGGCATGCCTTCACAATCAGATCTGTCACTTTTCAGATTCCATAACACCATTATCTCTAATCATCATGATTCTCTTGTTTAGACACTCTGAAGCATAGTGTCCATGTCCTTGACACCTGTAACATTTAACATCACAGTTATGTTTAGGTTGAGTTTCAGATTTACCTTTGGCATCAGTAGGAACATCAACTTTAGCCTTTGGTGGTTCAATTCTAGAAGGAACAAAGGATCTTGGCCGGACAGTACCCTCTCTCTTTAGATTTGGCTTCCAAGATGATGAAGAGCCTGAATTAAACGCTGGTCGAGCATGTCCCTTCCGAAGTTATCTCTCCACCTTCGTAGCCATGTGAACCATGTCCTCTAGCTCCACATAGTGCTGTAGCTCAACCACATTGGCAATGTCCCGATTCAACCCATTAAGAAATCTAGCCATGGTGGCTTCTCTATCCTCAACAACATTGGCCCGAATCATTGTTATCTCCATCTCTTTGTGATATTCATCTACTGTCTTATAATCTTGATTCAGACCTTGGAGCTTCAAATATAAGTCTCTGTAATAGTGGTTTGGCACAAATCGTCTCCTCATTAAAACTTTCATCTCTCCCCAAGTCTGAACGGGTCGCTCCTCATTCCTCCTCCTACTGATTACAATTTGATCCCACTAAATCAATGCATACTCCGTAAACTCAATTATCACCAATTTCACCTTTTTTTATATTCAAAATAGCTATGGCAATCAAAAATCCAATCGATCTTTTTCTCCCACTCCAAATAAGCCTCGGGATCATTTTTACCTTGAAAGTTAGGAATTTTCAGTTTAATGGTGTCCAAGTCCCCATCCATATCTTCATAAGTGCCCATGCCACAAAACTTCACATTCCTCCTAATCCTGTTCGGTCCAAACCTGATTCCTTGACCAGCAGATGCAAAATCATAGTCATCTTCACCCACATCGGCGTTTTCATTAACAAACTCTTCAAAATCATATCTGACATTCCGTATGGCCATACGGACCGTATTTCCTAGGCGATCAACCCCACTATTCTGTTGCTTTATTGAATTCACCTTATCTTTCAAATCCTTGCACCTTCTAGACAACAGCTCAAGTTCCTGGCCTATGGCTCACAATTGGTCAGCGTTTTGTGTAGCTGATTCGTTGTTTTCAGATATTCTTTGAATCTATAAAATTTCATTAGTAGCATAAAATATATCCTCACACCTCCCGTGTATCATAAAAAAAAATCAAGGCTTTTCACTCTAATAAGCTCACTACGCCTTTTACCTCACAACTTGCTTTCTTTTGGTTCTTTAGGAACTGAAATCAACAAATCAAAGTCAGTAGCCTTTGCAGTGTACTCTAATTATAATTTTCAGACTTAAGAATCAATAAATATGCTGAAAACAAAGAAAAACAAAACTAAGATTATGATTTTGCGAGTAGCAATGCAAATTCATACGAATTGTGGACAAAACGAAGACACGAAATAAAACAGAAGCGAATATTAGCAAAAATAGTTACTTGACTCCTAGATAACTCAAATATAATAGAAACAAAAAGATTTGGACAAAACTAAATAATAAGGATCACGTTTTGAAACTTGACACAAATCTAACCTGTTACGTAATTTTTACGTAACAGAATTGAAACCTAGACCAAACGATCTTGAAATGACCTCAAATTCAATATTTAGTATTATAATACTAATAAACAACAAAAATCAATTTATAGATCATTCTTTTATGTCTAGGTACCCAAACCCCTAGTATGATCTGTTTGCGGCAGAATTGAACCCCCAATTAAAACCTCCAGAAGCTGATATCAAAATAAGCCTGAATTTAATATATGGTGCGATCTCATCCCCAATACATAGAATATGAAGTTTTAATTTATTCTAAGGTGTTTGGCTTATGGTTCACAAAGAGTAGTGTTTCTGAGGTAGAATTAAGCCTTGAATTAAAACCTCAAGCAAACAATATCATAATAAGCCCAAATTTTACATATGATGCAATCTCACCCCTAATAGACCGAATATGAAGTTATAATTGATTCTGAGGTGGTTTGCTTATGGTTCACAAAGAGTAGTGTTTCTGCGGCATAATTGAGCCTCGAATTAAAACCTCAAGCAAACAATATCAAAATAAGCCCAAATTTGACATATGATGCAATCTCACTCCCAATAGACTGAATATGAAGTTTCAATTTATTTTAAGGTGGTTTGCTTATGATTCACCAAGAGTTGTGTTTCTGTGGCAAAAATTGAATGATCCTTCAAATTTCAACTAATCCTTATCTCTCTTTCTTTTTAATATACTGATATGATTAGAGACAGTAACAAGATGAAATATAACCTTTTTTTTTCTTAGATGACGCAGACACGAAGAACAAGAAGATGGACGCAAACACTGAAAAACTTAAAGGAACACTACAAAAAACGAAAATAAAATAAGGATATATGACCTTGAAGCCTAGCTCTGATACCAACTGATGCAAACCTCGTGATCACGTGGTCATGCAACCCATAATCAAGATTGAGATATGATCCCGGAAAGTCAAAATAGGTCTAATAGGAGTGTGACACAATGGAAACCTGCCCCAAGGTACCAACACTATTGGATTGAGTAGAACGCCATGAAGCCAGTTAATCTTCGATAAGTCAGATTCAGTTCGTTCAAGAACTGAAGAATTCAAGAATCACTCTCACACGTTAAAACTGAAAAATTTAGAAGTAATTATCATCAAAGCTCCTGAAATTTTGGCTTACATGAGTTTAAATAGTTCTTGAAAAGTTAACCCTAATGAACCCCTTATGTGGACTTAAATGAGGTCCACTCAAAACTGACCCAAAACCCTAAACTGAAAAGCCCATAACTTAATCCAAACAAGTTTTAGATCATAACTGGAAAAAAAGTATTAATTAAGCCCAAACAAGACTTAGGCTGTAGCTAACAAAATAAAACAAAGCCCATAATATTAAATCCATGTTCTGTCATGAGAAGACGAGAAGGAAGTAAAATATTACAGAACTGATTCAAGGCTTATTTATAGCCTTCCATGCAGCCCCTTAATCCTAGAAGTAAAAGGAAAAGGTAGCCACCCATATTGTTTCCAAGTTGTAGAAGGATTCTTTTGTTTCCTTTGCTGTCCTCACCTCATGGCCCAAATAAGGTTGTGTTGGACCCCTCTTGCACATGGATAAGATGTACTAGGGTCTCCTCTTGATACTCTAATATACCTTTCAATTCTAACTTGGTTGAAACATTCAAAACCAACGCATTCAATGCCTCTTTCAATACCTTTGTCTTAGACCGAGTCAATGGACCATTTGGAACATGTAATGGGTCCTTACTGGTGTTTCTTGGCTGGTCCACATCAGAAAGTTACCTAGAACAGGAAAGCATGATTATGGTCGTCAGCTGTGGTGGAAGGTGGTGCTGCTGGCGGTTGTTGAATAGAGAATGGCTTGGACGGCGGTCGGCCCTTCTTCTTCTTCTCTGCATTTTTTCTTCTACTCTATTCTTCCTCTCGTTCCCTATTTTATTCCTTCTCCCTCTCTCTAGTCGTTCTTCTATTTCTGTGGTAGCAATTGTTGTTGCTCACGGTGCTGGTTGTGACGGTGGTGGCTGAATGTGGCTGCAGATGGTGGTTCCAGGCGGCGGCTTCTCCTCCTTTCTCCTCTGTTTTTGCTTTTCCCTCTTCTTTTTGTTTCTGTTTCTCTATATATTCTTCAATTTCTAACGGTGATTGTGTGGTTATTAATGGAGGCTGCTGGTGGTGGCAGGTTGGGGAGAGTTGAGGGTGGCCGGTGGTTTTTTTTTTTCTATGTTTTCCTCGCCCTCTGTTTCTGTTCTCCTGTTGCTCTCACTTCTGCTGCTCCTTCTTCGGTCTCTAACGATGGTGGAGCTGATGTCATTGAGGGTGCTGCTGGTGACGAAGCAGAATGATGGTGGCACAGCTTCCAACAGTGGAGGGAGAGAAACCAAAGAGAGAGAGATGAGTTACTGTTCTTCTCCCCTGTTCTTTTGTTTTTCTATTCTTTCCTTCTATTCTCTTGTCAGTTCAAGTCTTCCCCTCTCTGTTCGTCTACCTTGTTTTCAAAACGATCTCTGTTCCTCTCTCAAACAATCCCCTACTTCCTTCTCTCTATTCGGTTCTCCTTTTCAAGTTCGTTTCCCAAAATATTTGCCCCCTTCTGGTTTCCTTTTTTCCTTTTCCTCCTCCTCCTTCTCCTCTCTCACGTTCATCCTCTGTTCCTTCTCTAAAATTTTACCACCCTTTTGGTTTCTTCCCCTCCGGTTTTTATAGGCAAGCGGAGAGAGTCCCCACTGCCTTGTTCCATCATAGCGCAGGAGGGAAACATGGTTACCTTACCCCTGCAGGGCAGGGTGGCCGATTGTCTGCAGGGTATGGGTTGCATTAATGGTAGGGTAAGGGGGATGTCTTGTGTCCGGGTTTTATGGGCAAATAGGAGGGGAAAGAGAAGGAGAATAGCGGGGAAAAAAAGATTTAAAATCTTCTTCTTCCCTGCCTCTGCATGCGCAGGGGAGAGAAGCAGCACAGTGCCGTTCAAAACAGCACCGTGTAGTTTTTTTTGGAAGAAAATGAAAATAAATTTGGGAGTAACCCAAAAATGGGTTATGACAGTCTCTATCAAAGAGAAACTCTTCAAACTTAGCATAGAATTCTTAGGAAGAGTTCATTGCTTCCATCCTCCACCAGGGATTATGAGCATCGTCTTTGATCGTCCTCAACTTTCCCCTCAAGACCTCTGTCACATGTGTGCAGTGATCATCCTCCTAGGTTGGGATGGTCAGGAATGATAAAGGTGGAAAAGATAAGGATTTCTTCTCCTTTATCGATATAAAAAAAAGAAATGAGAGTCGCCACCTAGTATTTTGGTTATTAGGAACCCTAACTGGTCTCAAAGTTCAGGTAAGGAGACTGATCACATAAAAGAAAGATATTAGCACCCGTAATACACCTTACATGAGGTAATCAAAATTGTTTATTTTCCTAATATAAACTAAGGTATTGTTGTGTTTTCTAATCGTTGGTTTGTCTAAGGTTGAAGAAAAGTTCTCATCAGTAAGGAGATCCTTATCTTATCAGGTTAAAAACCTAACCATTATAGTGTCAATATAAAAATAAAATAAAAACTATCTTTTTATTTAATATCGGGAATATATATTACATACAAGTTCATAATCTTGGATACTAACAGAAAACAAAATAAAATTGTTTTAGTGTTTTTGAATTTAATATCAGGAATACATCTTACGTTTAAGTTTGTAATCCAGCATATTAAAAAAAACAAAATATTTTTTGAAATATAAGTTAAGTTCTTATGATTTTAATAAATTAGTTATTAAATCCAAAAAATACATGCAAAATAACAAAACCATTTTGTGATGATTTCTTTATATGAGAAAATATGCAGATATAATCTATTTTTGAAATACTTGGCCATATGCACAAACAAAACACACAATTTTATTTTATTTTTTAAAATAAGAAATTTGAAATTTTTTAAGAAAAGCAAGTCTTTTAATACCGGGTCAATACATCGCGATATAAGTTTATTGTCCTGATATTAAATAAAAAAAAGCTAAAAAAAATGTGAGGGACCTACAAATAAGTCAAAAAAGATCTTTGAATTTGTTCAGATTATTTTGAAATTATTTGACGATTTGTTTGGCCAAAAAAAGGAAGGAAGAAATAAAAAATTATTAGAAAAAAGGTAGGGCGTGTTTGCCAAACACGCCCTCAACCAAAAATTGAAAGACATAAAAAATACCTAGAGTCATATATGGCAAACACACCTTAAAAACAAAAAAAAAACTTTTTTTTCTTTGGCAAAAGATGGGCATGCCAAACACGACCCAAAACAAAAACATATGGGTTGGGCTTCCTAGCCTGGGGCCTAAGCCCACAAACACGACCCAAAACAAAAACAACGAAGATCAAACACATGGTTTCATGAAGAACAACCAAAGAGAATCCAGAAACATAACTCCCAAATCAAGCCAGATCTTGTCAAATAAAAGGCATGAAAAGCTTACAAATCATGCAAGGATAAAAAATCAAGCGACCAAACTCAACAATTAAAAGCATAGAGAGCAATCTTGTCTTCATAAGTTTCGGTCCATCGAGACGAAAACCTAAGATTAAAACACTAAAACACATGTTTTAGTTCAATCAAAACCTAGATTGTAAACGTATGATGACCCATTAAACTTTGGATACCAAAGACATAATAAAACAGAACCTAAAACTAGTACTTGAGGCAAAGTTTAATGAATGAATGTTTGAATGTCAATCCTAGAAAATAGAACAAACCAAGGAAATGCATCAAACCAAAGTACAAACCTAGAAAATGTTATAAAACCCTGAAAATAGACCTAAACTTAGCAGCCCTAACTTAGACATACTTGCACAAACTTCTACAAACATAAGAAAAACATTCATAAAACACAAGAATCAAATGCAACAGTGCATACTCAAACCCCCATAACAAATACATCTAGAAATCTAATAAGCTAAAAATATTAATCCAACACCATTCCAGACTAAAAATAAATAAACTTAAGACGGCTCTAACAAAAAAAATACTTAACCAATAAAAAAATGCAAACCTAAAAACACATTCAAAATGACTGAATAAACATCCTAAAAATAACCAAAATAAAATCAAATCTTAGCAAAACAACATCTAAAACAAACTTTCATCATTAAGATAAAAATCATAACATGACAAACTATGCATTATCTGAAAATGAGCATATATATTTTATTAATCCAAAATAGACAGAAATGCATCTTAATTCAAACATTAACATATTAAAGGAAGAAATATGAACATTAAACTATCAAATAATAGTTATAACATGGATTAAAAAGGGATGGAAGGGGGTGTGCTCATTAAGCTCCACCCTCATCAAACTTGAGAGGTTTACCTTGCAAAATAAATAGCAATTTCTTCCTTGGATTCTCATCTCTCTTCCCTTCAATCCTTTTCTGGTGATTTTTATTTTGCTTTTTTATAGCCTCTTAAGACATGTGGTTGGGAAACCATTTGTGGATTTTGGGTGGTTTTTTAAAACTAAGTTATAGAGGATCTCTTTTTCAAAGAAATGTTTGTTCTTTCTTTCTTGTTGGGAACTTAGTAGTTGAAGTTTGGTCATAAATGGCTAATTAAAGGTTCATATTCTATGAATTAATCGTGGACAATAGGGGTTTGTTGGAGCAAAACAAACCATAGACATTATAAAGGAGGTGTTATTCTCCAACTAATTACAAGCCACACTTCATTTAGTGGTATGTAGCTTCCTTACAGTCGATCCAAAGTTGGATTCAACACTGTCGAATTTTTCTGAAACAGTCAAGGCTGATTTGGGACAAGAAGTTAAGGATTTTCATGAGGCAGGTAAGGTATAAAAGTCGAGTAAATGTGGCAAAACCTTGTGGAAGGAAACCTCCTCTGTCACATGGTGGTGGTTGGAGACCCTTAGGTGATTGGAGATGCTACATTCATTCACCTAAATGTTATAACTTGATCAGCCTCTTCGGTTGAATAAAGGGATGCATAATAGCCGAAAAAGGCGTTGTTTAGGCTAAACCCTACAAATTAAGGTTTTTAATATGAGATTTGGTAAACTTCAATTTAATCCCTAATCTTCCAATTTCTTTTAATTCCACCCATAATTAATTACCTTATGAAATCTAAATTTCTTGCAATCTCACTCTCACCAAACTTAATTGCCATCCCTAAATTCGAGCACCTTTTACAATTTCATCCTTGGTTTTTGATTTGTTCAATTGAACCCCCAGACAGCTATCAAACTTTTAATTTTCTTTTATTTGGCCTCTGATTTTAATAATTTTAGTTCTCGAAGTCATGAGCTTTTTACAAGTTAGTCATTGGTTATGAAATTCTTCAATTAGACCCTTAGTCAACCTTCAAACTTTAAATTTCTTTTAATTAAACCCTTGATTGCAATAATTTCAAACCTTAGAGTCTTGTATGTTTTAAGTGAGTCCTTGGTTTCTGATTTGTTCAATTAAGTTCCTAATTACCCATTAAACTTCAATATTTATGCAATTGAGCCACTAATGTGACCAAATTAACTCTTAAAAATTGAAATCCAACCCCTAAACTTTAATTTCTTCCAATGAAAGCCAAAATTGACTTCAAGAATCAATTTTCTTGAAATTAAGCCCTTAATAAATTCAATTAAACCTTAAAAAATTCAAATTGAGTCCTTAAACATACAATTTTGAATTTTTCTCAAATTGAATTTTCTTTGTCAATAAGGCCTTCATTAATCGAAAATGCGTTGTTAAAATTTCCTATTTTATATATTTTGATCCTCCCCAATTAGTCTTTGTCAATTTCCTGGCTATTCTGGTATATTCTTCTCACTGATATATATTTTTCTATTTTCTTCCAATATTTTTTTGTTTTTTTGTATTTTCTCGTCTCCTTTTTTTAGAATTTTTTTTGTTTATATAGGGCCCTAAAAATAGGTAACAACTGCATTCTTGAACTCAGCTACCTCTCTCTCTAGAGAGTCTATTCGACTGTATACCTCCCCAAACTTCTCTTTAATAGACTCCGAGAGGTATGCCAAGGGGTGAACAAAAAAACTGAAAAATCAATTAAACCAAGAAAACCTGAAAAAAATAACCGAGAAATTGAACCATGAAAAAAAACTGATTAAACCATTTAGAATATTTAAAATATATTTGGTTTGGTTCGGTTTCGTAAGCTTGAAACTGAAAAACCGAATCGAACTAAACCAAACCGAAAAAAACTAAACAAAAAAAAACAATGTTTTTTTCCGGTTTTTACTATAAAATAACCAAACCAAAACGAATCAAAACCGGTCGATTGGGTTTCAGTTTTTAACATAAAAAACAAAACTGAACCGAAATGAAATCGGCCAGTTTGAACCGGTTTCGTTTTTTTTTCAAAATTTCTGTTTACTTGTATTTTATAGGTAAAAACCGAATCGAACCGAAAATGATCACCCCTAGGTAGGCCTATGCTTTCAGCTTTCGCTTGTAGCTGAGCATAAGCAGCCTTAAGAGTTTTTATCTTAGCATTCTGAACAACATTATTCTTCCTTAACTTGCACACCCCTGTGGTATCAGCACACTACTTCTCAATAGCTATTTTCATTGCCCTACTCTCTTTAGACCATCAACTTTTTGAATAGGCATACATCATAAAGTTCTAAACAATAAAAAAGGAAAATGTAATCCAAGTCCTTAAAATTAATCAATACATGAGAAAAAGGAAATTTCTTAAGGATTATGCATACCCGAAAGGCCATGTGCCTAGTAATAACTAAAGTGTTAGTAGTTGGGATCTATCAACGCTCTAACATCAGAGGGAAAACTCAGGAGTCTGTCCAAGGTGTTCATCACCTTTAATCCTTTAAGCCCAAGGGTAACCCTCCCTTAAAGAAAGTCTTTATTTGCTCATTTCTTCCAAACTTAGGTTGGGAAAGCTAAGAGAGCACGATCCAGGTTTAACCTCAAGAAGAAGTCCTCCAACCCCACGACATAAGGCACCTGACTTGAGGACTTAAAGAGCATGAGGACCAGTCTAGTTGGCAAAGGGATCACTTGTACATCAAAATCAGAGTCGATAAAGATTCTTCTCCTTTTTCATTAGGAGACAACCTCCAGCATAATTGAGGTTGAAGTTGGAATCTTGAGACCTCCTGATATGGAAGATCACTTACAAACCTTTGTAAGGAAAATGAGTACCCAAACTCACACATGCATATGAGGGCATTAATGATGAAATTGTCCTTAACAAGCTTATTAGTGACCTAGGTAACACGATCACTAGCCTTCGGTAACAAGACCATAAAATTCCCTAGTTGTTTAGAGTTAGCCAAGGTCACTTATTTATAGGACACTGTGCATCTGCCTTATTCAAAGGTGTCCTAAGTAATCTTAATTGTACCCTAAGGTTTGGAACCCTTTGAGGGAAAGTCTCATCTCCTTTTTTAGTAGAAGAGGGTTAATGTTACGATGTCGCGGTTGCACAAATTAATTACCCTAGCTTAAAACACAACACACAAGATAGTATAGAGCAAGCAAGGGGTCGATCCCACAAGGAAGGTTCAAGTCAGATTTTTATGCTAGAAGATATACAATTTGGGGGGCTTTGAACGTTATCTAGGCTAAAGCAAAAGAAAATAGAAAACTATCAATCGAAATTAAATAAAATAAAAAAAAATAATCAATAGAACAAACCTTGGTTACAAGTAAACGTCCACATATAGAAATCAGAACTAATCATAGAAATGAGATATAAGTTTATATTCTGAATATTTATCTCTTCTTAACATTGGTTAGTTAACGGATCTATTGTATAACTAACCCTAACCATCAAGCAACCACAATGTCCGCACTAGTAATTTAATTCAATGGCAGCCTTAAGAAATAGATAAATTGATTAATCAAGAAAACATTATTGTCCGCAGTCTATATTTGATTTGATTGAATGTTCTCCTTAAGATTAATAACGTAGATCCGCCACAATTATTAAACTCAGTTGTTTCACAAGTTCATATACCACAACTTTGGTTTTGATATCAAACTTAGCAATAGATTGTCTACAATAATAACTTAGAGTCCGATCTAACAATTAAAATAAACAATCATAGGAAGAATAAGCATAGAGAACAAACATATTCATCATACAAACTGGAAAGAAAAGGTAAAATAAATCTCATAGTTATTGAAATCCAAAGGTTTCTGTGTCCTTGCAACCAAGAAAAAGAGTTTAGCGTTGCATGTTTGTTGAACAACTAATCAAAAAGAATGAGGAATGCATGATTTCGGGTTTCTTAGAGGAATAGAGTGTTTTCTCTTCTTGGTTGGTTGCCCCCCTTCTCTTCTCTTATTCTTTTTAATCCTAGAAAACCCTAGTCTCTATTTTAAAAATAATCCTCCCTTAAGTAGACAGTTTATATTTAAGTACTTCAATAACTAATTTTCTAAAAAAGGAGAAATAGTCTTGCATGAAATCTTCAAGCTTTGACTTAGAAGAGCTAAATTACTGAAATAAAAACTTGGATATTGATTTAGATGCTTCGGAATGTAATTTGGACTCGTTTTTTAACGAAACCTGTTTGCTAGCAGAATTCAGTTGTCATCTTTGAAAAATCATATTTACCTAATATAACATCGTTTTTTGCTGCAATTTGGAGCATTGGTAGTCCTTTGAGTCAAGAATCCAAAACAATTAAGTTTGCATGAATTGGACTTTTAGCTCCAGATATTCAAGTCGGAATGGTCGAAGGTCAACACTTACAAATTGCAAAATTTGAATTTGAAGTCTACAATTTCAATGCTTTTTTTTATTTTATTTTCTTGTCTTAGATATCCAAAAAGGTATGGATGTTAGCTTTTTAATGCCATTGAAAACACTTCATTTTAACCTCTAGAGCTCACGATGTGCATAAAACATCAACTGAAGGTCAAATCTGCCAATTACATCCAATTACCTCTAATTTACTCTGTTTTGCATCTTTCATCCAAAAGTGCCTTCAAAACATAAAATAAAGAATATCAAGTCATTTCATATATCAAACATAGGTAAAACACTAGTTAAATGTGGGTGAAACTATCAAATAATATGGTTGCATCAGTTGAGCAGCATCATTATTCTAATGGTTGTAGATCCCTAGCAAGCCCTTCTAGTTTTAGATCTGAAACTGAAATCTTTCTCAGGAGATGTAATTCCCATGATTTTTCTATATGTTATTCTTAAGAAAATTTAAAATAAGAAAGAAGATATTAGTATATTTTGTGCTTACCTAGGAAACAATTTTTTTGCAAAAACAGAGAGAACTATTCTTCTCATTTAAAGCTTCTATTATAGGAAGTTTAAGAAAGAAATTTGGTAAAATTAAAAAAAAAAAGACATCATCGCCTTCTACTCTTAGTAATGAATAAAAGACATGTGGCTTTCCATTATAACCCTAGGAAGGCTAAACACCTTTTGCATTTATTACACGCCGCTAAATAGTCTTCTCAATAAGATTTATTTTGCCTCCCCATGACAACATTTAAAATCCATATGGAAAGGCTCCTCTTCTTTATGGGAGACAAGACAAACCTAACCAATTGTCTTCCAAGAGACTTTTCAATTCTTTTGTATCAAATGCATAAATATTTTGGGGATAACTGATGAGTTAGTATTTTGTTACCCAATATTTTTGTGCTTTAAAAGAGCTCAAACCCATAATAAGGTGTTAACCTAATCAAATATGGGTCTGGCAGGATACGAGATGCCACACTCAATACACTTGAGTTGAGCTTGGTCATGAGCTGAGCTTAAGTCACTGTAAGTCTAGTAAGATGCCACACTCAATACACTTGAGTTCAACATTAAGTTAAGCCCAAGACATCGTGAGTCTAGCAAGATGCCCCAATAAACTTGGGTGTAACTAGTGGTTGAGCCCTTGTTACCGTGTGTCTAATATCTTCCCAGACTTAACATATTTGGGTTCAGCCATGAGTCGAGCCTAAATCATCATGTGTCTTATAAGATGCCAGACCCAACATATTTGGGCTCAGCCACAAGCCAAACCGTCACCATAGGTCTGGCAGGATATAAGACCCAATACACTTGGGTTCAACCATGAGCTTAATCCAAGGTGTTATGGTTCTGATAAGTATGAAGATTCATTTCTTTTAGGTTTGGCTACACGCCTAACCTAGTCGATCTTAAAAATCCATATTAGGACCATAAAGTTTTTTCTTAAGATTATTGACATGATACTTTCATGTTAGAAATAATTATCTCCCTACACTTGTAGGTGTATAAAAGATCTCCCAATGGCCTACCATGTTTACTTCTTATTAATGATATGTAAGAGATATTTATCTTTTATTAATTATGTGTAAGGAATATTTATCCCTCATTAATGACATCAAGAGCTAATGACTTTCCAGTCTTTCTACTCCTTGAAGATTACAAGGTTTGAGGCTATAAATATCCTCTCAACCTCTGAAGTAAAAGGTTCACTTTTCATACTCTCCAAACTTATATATGTTAGTCCTTAGAGCATCAATCATACAAAATTAAGAACAAACATTCTTGTTCTTATAATTTAAAGCTCTTTCTTTCATTTATTATCATCTCCACTTAAACTTTTTGACTCTATCATTTAAAGGCTTTTTAGTCCCACTGATAAAGACTATTTTGTAAGCATCAAAACTTCTACCATCAATTTTAGACTTCATGAGCTATGGAGAAGGAAATATTGACATGAATATCTGATTAATCACCATCCAAATACTAAATAACCTTATTCCTGATCATATTGAATTTTGGAACATCATTATAGGTTTACTAGGTTCTTAGGAACATTTTTTCTCTTTTAAATGATGTTTGTTCTGCGGCTTCTCCACCTCTGCAGTTTGCTTTTGTTTCTCCTCTTTCTCCCTTTTGTTTTCAAGCTGATGTTTCTAATAATATGGTCTATAGGCTTATCAAAAAGAAAACAGGTATCTCCTTTCCCATCTTCGGCTCTTGCATGCTTCGTGTGGACATTTTTCTAGGTTTCACAGAATGGTTAAATATAAACGAGGCAACAATCACCGATATCATGCA